>Ga0306906_1000325_pt1 | contig 19736 bp, 25 predicted proteins | sample AntRauTorcE11897_FD_190405 | JGI IMG/M metagenome (GOLD analysis project Ga0306906, IMG submission 190405) | Saline lake microbial communities from Rauer Islands, Antarctica - Metagenome Torckler E11 #897 (v2) (version 2) | ecosystem: Environmental > Aquatic > Non-marine Saline and Alkaline >...
TATGGCAATTTCATCTTATGTGATGATTGCGAGGTAACCGGAATCGACTCTGGTATTACCCCATAAAAAGTTACTATATGTGCCCGAATAGCTCAGTTGGCAGAGCAACTGCCTTGAAAACGGGACGCTTTGACAGCGCCCACAATAAGCAGTAGGTCGTCGGTTCAAATCCGACTTCGGGCTTACGTGTAGAGAAACGGTCCGTTTCTCATATCAACTTGGAGTGGCCCATCCAGTTGTGAACGTTAAGTGGCTGCTGTCTGAAGGTATTAAACCTTCGGCAGTAAAAATCCGTGAGTGATGGATTTGCTATACAAACGGCGATCATTTGGCGAAGTTGGGAGTTCCGGCAATTTCGTGATTAGAGGAACTAAGTTCCACCGGGACTTTTAGGGCGTTAGTGTCAGTCTGGCTAAACACGGGAGATTCCAAATCTCCAACCCTCGGTTCAAATCCGAGACGCCCTGTTTTAGTGTTTAATAAAAACGGAGAGTCGAAATGATATACTTCGGATAAAGACTCTAATAGTTACGGATAGTTTGCCCCTTTAGCCCAGCGGTAGAGGCAACGGACTTAAAATCCGTCCAGGCCCGGTTCAAATCCGGGAAGGGGTACTTAGCGCAAGTGGTGGAATGGTAGACACGTAGCACTAAGAATGCTATGGGCGATAAAGCCCGTGCGGGTTCAAGTCCCGCCTTGCGCATATAAAGTTTAAATTAGTTTTGTAATTCCCTGAGAACCAGGGTATATATAGATGTAGGAAGTGAAACACAATCTACTATAACCCTGAGATAAGGAAACGAAAATGAGAGAACTACTTGGAAAGAAATTTGTTCGTGCATATCGACACAAGAAAGGTAACTATATTGTTCTTGAGTCGGAGTCTGGAGATCTCGTAACTATTAAGGCTCTAGAAGGTGTGGACCCTTTCGATTCTGTAGAACTCAAAGTGAGTCACATTGATGCCTTTGATGATGCAGGTTTTGAGGAAATTGGACAATTTTAGATGAAGAGTGGTTTATAAAGGTTCTAACAAAGCGCGACCCTCTTATGAGGAAAGCGAAAGTATTTGAAAAAACTTTTGTAATTCTGGAGAGTCCCTGGTATATAGAGTGTAAGAAGAAAGTTTCCCCTGTACACGGGGATGAACCCAATGGGAATTTACGAAATATAAAATAAGTTTTTACAGACTCTACCCACTAGGGTATAAGGTTGTGTAGAGAGAAGACGACAACGAAACAACCAGATTACGGAGAATAAGACCATGACGAATTCATTCTACGAACCGACCTACGAACGGTCCTACGGAAACAAGTATGAGGATACCAAGGATCTCGATATCACCGTGGTCGCAAAGCGGGTGAAAAAAGAGATTCGGAAAGAGTTTCCCGGATTGCCCACCACATGTGCAGGTGAAACTTGCGTCTGCCTCTACGGTATACGACTGGCCGCACTCTGAGCACTCCGCCTCCCCATTAAAGTCCCCGAACACCTCATCATAGGCTCTCTCTAGCAACTCATCATAGGCTCTCCGCAGCCACTCATGCTCTTCTTTGATTCCTGCCTTTTCATCTGTCATGTTGTTTTCCTCGTGGTTGTTTCAACCCACTAGTGGTATGACGTGAAAAGCTACGTCGATGACAATCTGGTCTCAATGAATCATAAAGATTCGGATCTGTATGAAGAAGTTGCAGATTCGGTGGCTATAGAGGTAACCAAGTCCCTCAACAGTGCGCTGCAGGGCAAGTTCTATCAAGGGATGCCCTCATGGGGAGTCTCATACACCGCCGCTATGACCACTACCAAGACTGCTCTCCGGTCTATCATGCAGATTCAACTCGCCGACATTGAATCATAAACACCAAACTGAATACTGAGGAGACGAACAATGACAAAGAAAGCAAGTGGACCTGCATACGAAACTCTCCCGCACGGGAGCTACTGTACCCGTATTAAGAATAAAAACTCCCCACTGGAGACTGTAGGACCCGACTACGAAGAAGCTCGAAGGATACGGGATGCCCTCCAAGACTGGCGTATCGCACAGAAGTTCCCCTGGCGATCAGATACTCAGCCTCCAATTCTACGGAACGCTTTTTTGATCGAGATCTAATATATGCATCAAGAGAATTCATCACCGCTCAGAAATCATCAGAAAATTGAGGATGTATTTATGCTGCCATTAGAAAAGTTCAAGGAAATCGTCGCCAGCATTTCTGTGAGAGAAGAAACCGAGGAGATTACATCCCCTGGTGGATCGTCGCGATTCGGTAATATGGCTATGAAAGGGGTCGTTAGAAAGCCGGTCGAGAAGGTGCCATTTATTGAGCGTCTCTTGATGGCAAATGGTTTCGCGATAGAGGGACATCCGAGGTATCCGGTCGAAGAGGTATTTCGCACAGATGATCCTGCTATTTCTGTTTCGGGGTCGAAAGGAAAAGAGTTTCGAAATTATGTATCAGAAGAAATTTTAACGATGGATTGTGGTGAGCATCACACGATTGTCGTCGAGTTGGATAAGTCCGGTTCGGAATTATTGGGCACATCATTATTCAAAACCCTCCATGGTGAACGTCGGCTCGAGGACGCACTCGTACGTATCGCCCATGCGGCCCTTCGAGGTTATGAAAAGCAGAACGCGATAGATTCGAAAACGGGTGCACAGCAGCATGAAACTCTGTGCGTGGTGGGCATTCGAGATGATAAAAAGGGTGACGGGGAGGAAGCACCCTATCTGGTTTGTTTTGCGACGAAATATCGCGATAAGTACAACTCAAAGAACCACTCGTTGGTTCATTTCTTTCTAAAACAAGAATGTGTTGACTGGGAACCGCAGCTTCGAGACACCTACCTGACACAGATCTATGAGCGATATTTCAGCAAATTCACCACAGACGACTGGCAACGAGCCTTTATAACCAGCGAAGAATGGAAAGCTGCGTCGAAAGTCCTAGATGAGTTTGTGGAAAATAAGGGTAGTGAAAGTCTTCGTGGTGCATTGGAGGACCTGTTAGAGCAGGTAGCAAGTAACTTCCGTTTAAAGGAGTCCTCGGGGAGGCGGCTTATCTTTACTAGAGAAAACGAGCATACCCTCGGTGTGGATCCAGCAGATCTATTGAAAGACAATGTTGAAAATCCCATAGAGGCCACGATTGTTCGGGATAATGAACAACATCTCTTGTGTTATATTATGTATTGCCTCGATTCCGTGGAAGAAGCCGCAAGTCTGCGTTCGAAATTTGAAAATTACAATTGTTTTAATAACGTTTTGCTCATTGCCCCTGACGAAGATGGAGATCTATGTGTGGACGTTTGGGATGGGAACCGTAGTCTACGGGACAAACTGGTCCAAGCGGGAAGTCAACAGAACCCAAAAGCGCGGATTATCAGCACCATTTCGCGCTTTTTCGTAGTGAGTAAAAATGAGCTGAATAATCCAGAAGAGCTCGCGTGTGAATTAGCATATCGTGCGAGATACCTAAAACAGCTGGCGATTCATCAGCTGAATAAGGAAAGAGAGGAAGGGCCTTTACGCGAATTATATAATGCGTTTACTACCCAGTTGATTCAGCAAAGTGAGGAGGAGTTTGCCGATGCTTATGCACAAACATTATCCTATGGTTTGCTTTCTGCCCGGTGGGTGTCGAAGCATGATTTTGCGTTAACCGGTGAACGTTTTGACCGTCGGAACGCTCTTGCTCATATGCCGACAACTAGTCCATTTCTTGGAAAATTCTTCGCCACCGTCTTAGATGCGAGTTTTGAGTCAAGATTAACATGGCTTCTCGATGACCTTGCTAGTCTTTTGGAACAAACTGATGTTTATGAGGTCTTTACATCAACGAATATAGGTCAGGATTTAACGAAGGATCCTGTGATTCATTTTTACGAGCCATTCTTGAATCAATATAATCAGGAGCAGCAAAAGCGTAGAGGTGTATATTACACCCCGGCACCTGTGGTGTCATATGTGGTGCGAAGTATCGACTATCTAATTCGAGAGAAGTTTTCTCTTCCTGATGGACTAGCAGATAACTCTTTTCGAGAAGACGGAGAGCATCTGGTACAAGTTTTGGATCCTGCGACCGGTACAAGTACATTTCTCGATCATATAATTGAACAGATTTATGGAAACTGGAATGGTAGCAGGGGCGAATGGCAGAATTACGTGGACAAACATCTATTGCCACGAGTACATGGATTTGAACTTCTGATGGCTCCATATGCGATTGCCCATCTCAAGTTAGGTTTGCGGTTAGCTTCTACAGGCTATGAGTTTAGAGATGAGAGACGTTTGTCCGTGTTGTTAACGAATACGTTGGAGGCCGGTCATGAAGCAGGAGGTCTCTCTAGTTATGGTGATTGGATGGCGGACGAGGCTAGAGATGCACAAAAAATTAAGGATAATGTTCCCATTATGATATTGGTGGGAAATCCACCATATTCGGGGCACTCCGCTAATGATGGTGAGTGGATAGCAAAATTGCTTCGTGGAGAAGATACCAGGGATCATAAGGTAACAGATAACTATTTTGAACTTGATGGCGAACCACTTGGTGAAAGGAACCCAAAATGGTTGAATGATGATTATGTAAAGTTCATTCGATATGCCCAGCGAAGGGTTGAAAAGAATGGTTTTGGAATTGTTGGGCTCGTTACTAACCATGGTTATTTAGACAATCCAACCTTTCGTGGTATGCGTCAAAGTCTACTTGAGACATTTGATGAACTATATTTCCTCGACGCTCACGGAAATGTGAACAAGAAGGAGATCTCGCCAGATGGAAGTAAGGATGAAAATGTCTTCGATATTAAGGATGCAGGGATTTGTGTTTGCCTCCTGGTGAAATACGACAGTGATAAAGATGAGACTCAAAGAGTATACCACTCAGATCTGTGGGGGCTGCGAGCAAAAAAGTACACGTATTTTAATGAAAAAAGTGTTGCCACTACCTCATGGGATGAAATTGATCCACAGGGTCGATTCTATTTGTTTATTCCTCAAAGTGCTGAGGTACGTGATGAATATCAGGCGGCAATTCCATTGAATGAATTAATGAGATCGAATAGTGTTGGTATTGTAACTGCGCGTGATCAGCTAACTATTCATTTTAACAAAGATGAGGCTTGGAATGTTGTAGAAGATTTTCCGAAACACGATGTAGAGGTTGCTCGAGAGAAATACAATCTCCGGAAAGATAGTCAGGACTGGAAAATTGATCTTGCACAACAAGACCTTCGGAATTCGGGTCCATCACCCAAGTTACTATCCAATATTTTATATAGGCCATTCGATGTTCGAAGCACCTATTTTACTGGGGAATCACGAGGTTTTCACTGTCGGCCAAGGACAGATATAATGCAGCATCTATTAGCGGGAGAAAACCACGCTATTATTACCACGAGATCTACAAAAGATAGATGGGGCGCTTTTGTGACAGCTAATATAGCAGCGCACAAGACTTGTTCGGCATATGATATAAACTATATTTTCCCATTATATCTATATACGCAAAAAGATACATCACCACTGCTGAACGGATTGCAAGATGAGTGTGATGAACGATGGCCAAATTTGGATGCGAAATTCATAAAAGAAATGGGTCGACTTTTGGGTTTAGATTATAGCGAATCCGGGCACGCAGAAGTAGAAGGGAGGTTTGGCCCTGCAGATGTTTTTGATTATATCTATAGTGTTTTGCATTCGCGAACATATAGGTCGCGGTATGAAGATTTTCTAAAAATCGACTTTCCACGGATTCCACTTGTTTCAGAACGAACGCTTTTTAGAAAATTGTGTGGTTATGGGAAATCATTGAAGCGTTGGCATCTCCTTGAAGATGTTGTGCCAGAGTTGAAATTGGCAACCATTAGTGATGGTGGAAACCGTCAGGTTACAAAAGTAGGAGAGACGAATAGGAGAATGAAGAATGTCAAAGATGGTATTGGTAATATATATATTAATAGTACAACATGCTTCTCACGGGTGCCGGAAGATGTATGGGCTTTTTATGTCGGTGGTTACCAGGTGTGTTATAAGTGGCTAAGGGATAGAAAATTAGCCAAACGTTCGCTTAGCGATGATGATGTTAAACATTATCGTAAAATGGTCACAAGCATTAAGGAAACGCTTGACATAATGCAAGAAATTGATGATGTGATTGAGGCATATGGAGGCTGGCCGAATGCGTTTGAGATGGGTGTTGAATAGTCAGAGTTAAGAAAAACGGACAAATATCAGCCTTTTCGCAAAACCCCTTTAAAGTTTTCCAAATAACCTCTTGACACCCTACGTTTAGTATGAGATAAAGGGGGTCTGGAAAGTGACCTGAGATGTCCCTAAACTCATTCAACCGATTGCAGGCGAATCGATAAAGACCAAGCATTGCGTTGCATATTAAATCCTACCGATTCATGGATTATGCGACTTGCACAATGCAGGCGTCCCGGACAAGTGGTCGACCGGGTTAGTGATACGATAACTCACTCTAAAATGATCTGAATTCGCGAGCCCGCCTCTTATGAGGTGTCATATTTAGTAGGAGCAATTCAGATCATTTTTTGCGGGATGGTCCAGAAAGAACAGAAGAGTTGCAAATCTTCTCAGTAAGCGTGGTTAAGACGCTCGTCATTGGGTAATTACTATGGTGAGAGACGAGGGTTCGAATCCCTCACCTGCAATTGAAGAAAGTCGGTAGCCTAAATTGGTTAGCGGCGGCACAGGGACATGAGGTTTTCCTCGTGGAAGCGCTTATAAATTAGCGCGCCGGGTGTTCCTTTACGGGGTCTGGGTTCGAGTCCCAGTCGGCTTTCTTCTAAAATTAGGATGGTACGGTCTGACGCGCAGACTGGGTGCCTCTCACGGCAGCAAGAGCCTACCGAAGGACTAGTACCTTCAACGAAAACTGCCACGACTGGTAAGAATCCAGTTACCATCCTAAGACTTTCGTGGAAAAAGATCCACGAGTTATAAAGAAAACTCTTGACACCTTATTTCTAAGATGTTATAAAGATTTCCTAGGAGAGATGGTCACTGTCTGGAAAGATCATGACCACATCATGTTAAAGGGATTTGCAGCTTCCCTCCTAGACATAGACCGTACCAGCTATGTATAAGATCTGTAAAGATCACTGGTACTTTTGGCGGAGATAACAGAGTAAATGGCAACCTCTGGATCGTATGGTTAACCCCTCTCACCACCATGATGAGGTGCGATCGTTTGAAAGCGCGTTTAGCGGCTCGTTAGTAAATCCATTAGCTGGTTCGAATCCAGCCTGCGCCACTGCCTCACCTTTCTAGTAAAAGTGGGGAGATCCTTTCGAGGATCATTCTCGTGTATCAGGGTCGCTCCCTGTAAGGTCACCTAAATTAAAAAATGAGTTTAGGATGGGTTCAAATCCCATACGAGAATTGTCGTTTAGCCCCATAAAGGGACTACGATAAAGGGTGTTTAAAATATGGATACATCTCGAAGAGATGTCACCTTCGTGAGAAGGTGGTTTCCACACCCAAAGGTCTTGAGATGACATTAAAAGCATCTATCCCGGTATAGGTCATCGGGCGATATATATAAGAGCTAGGCTATCGACCTAGTAGTGGGTTCATAAGAAAATGAGTCTATGTAAGGTGGCGAGAAGGCGTTAAAATTGGTCAAGAGGATGGCTTAACAATTTTATACGACCCTCAGATGATTTGACTTATGAAAATAAGAATGGATCATCGCGTAATGGGAACGCCATATTTGAATAAGGAAAGGATTACTTGACTTATCAAATATTGAGTTAGTACACCCCCTAAGCCGGAAAACTTTTTATCTCTCTTCTTTAGGGATAAGAAAAAAGTACAGGTGCAGCATAGCATAAGTATTATGAGAGAGCTTTTTGTATTAGGAATCTATATATGAAAGCCACGTCCCGGAGATCCCTGCCGGTCCACATGGAGGAGGAAAGAGTCCATCGCCGGTCTCACAGGGCGTAATCTGTGAGAGTTTTTGGCAAGGTAGCTTATGTTGGTAAAGCACTTTGGGATCATGTGGGTTAGCGGAGAGAAGCGTCGACACTTTAAACCGTCATAATCCTGCCCTTCACACAAGCTGAAGGTAGCTTAAATAAAGCTCCCGAAGAGAGCGCTGGTTCAATTCCAGCCCTTGTCACTAAAGTCAGCTTCGTGGACTGGACTAGGAAACTAGAAAAGTCTGCCTTCAGGTGTGTGCCAATGCCTGTAGGAAGGAGAAGTGAACATGGCACAAAAAAGACAATAGATAACAGCCTTTTCTCCTTTTTAGGGAGATGTTTCGAAGGGTCCGAATTCGGTTCAAATCCGTTCTGTCGCATGATTGTCCTCTGAGGCGGACCACATTAGTAGATTCCACTGGAAAGGGATCTAAATTACGGTGTGAGACACGGGAGGTGAGGTCGAAAGCAGGTTATACTAGTCACTACCTGTCAGTAGGTTAGGAGGACGATCAATTATCAGCCTAAACACACGGGCCTGAGTGCAGATTCATAGCGAAGGGTACCATTCTCTATGTTCATCGGCTCTATTAAGATAGTGTGACTTTTCTCTCCCTTGGGAGAGATGATTCTTAGTAGACGCGCCGGGTCGATCCGGTTTCCTTTAGGGAAAGTACAGGTGCAAATCCTGTCAAATCAAATAGCTAGTATTCTCAAAGAGCAAGATCGGTAGCCTTTATAAGGAGACCGATCTTGCTCTTTTTTGACATCGGGAATATGAGCTTACGAAGGTTTAGGCTGGAAGGCATTCCAGAGGCGAGTGGAATTTATGCAAGTTCCTGCGTATTCTAGAGGAGTACGAGGCGGTTCGAATCCGCAAATCTTCATGGACCTTAGAGTCCAAAAAAGCTGCCGCAAGCATGGCCCAACGGCTTTGATGGCGAATCAGAAAGTTTGAGAAGCACAGTCATGGCTCTTGGTAATGTGAGAATAGAGGGCGATGGTACCTTTCATTTGGAGGCCACACCTTATCACCAGCCCTCTTCAAGTACTATTGTAGAGAGCTCTTGGTCTTATACACTCTCTTTACGGGAGATGGGTAGGACAGGCATAGAGGATAGGGTAGGACATCCTACAAACGCTGTTCATCGGCCCTCAGAGGCTTCTTTTTCTTATGACGGGGTGGAGTCCGAGGTGGTTTATGAGCATAGACCAGACGGCATAAAGCTGTTTGTTCATATCTCAGAAAGACCGATAGGCGAGGGTCCTGTGTCTCTTATATTTGACCAAGAGGGAGAGAATCTAGAATTTGCTCCAGAGGGTCAACATGTAGTGGCGTCTCATGCGGGTAGAGAAGCGTTTAGATGGAAAGGACTTGTTGCGTTTGATTCGGAAGGAAGTGACCTTCCCATTTCAATGATTGGGGAACCTAATGAATTGCGGTTTGAGGTGGATGACACCGAAGCAGTTTATCCAATTACGGTTGACCCGCTGGCAACTTCTAATGGATAGGAGTTAATAATTTTCGTTTTCAATAAGTTCTTGAAGTCCTCTAAGTGTTCCTTTCATGATAAGTTTTCGGTTCTCCGGCGTAAGTTGATTTTCTATTTTATGCCAGGTATCGGTTTTGATGGAGTTCCTGAGGGCTTTTTTCTTATCAAAAACACGAATTAATTTCTGGTATTTTACATAAGCCTGTTCTGTGATCTCGCGCATAAAAGCCCTTATTTCCGCAGGGTCATTTATATAAGCAGCATAGTCCAGAATACCGTCTTCTTCATACCGAGAAATACCCCCCTCATCTTTTTTGTCAAGGATATGTGTCATCTCATGTGCTAAGGTCTGATAGAGGGGTTCCTGTAGATACCTTTTGAAAATATTTACGCTCAGTCCTTCATTGATGTAGAGTATAATTGCCCATCCATTTTTATAAGTTCCTGCAGCACCCCAGACCAACTGCGAAGGATCTACGGGCGACCTATCTGTTGTGAGTTGGATTTGAATTCCAATTTCTTTTCCCATAATATCGCGGACAGGCATGTCTTTTGGATCAACTTTCAAAACAGCTAGATTCTTATGCCTGCCAACCGTGTCATGCTCTTCTTTATCACGTAGTTTTCGCATACCGAGTTCTATTATTTTCTCAGATATTTTTCTTAGGGCACCTCTGTCTAACGGTATGGGCCTAGCTGCAATTTTTGATACTAGTAGAGGCATTAAGTGCTTCCGTAGTTCGGGTTGCTTGTAAGCGAGTCTAATAACTTGTGATCTTAATTTGGACATAATGGAAACCTTCCGTCTGAGATTTGACATGGTAAGTAATTTACACTAAGATATCTTATAAATGGATTGTTACTTAAAGACATTGAAATGAATTTTAAATTTGTATGGGGATCGCCTTCTCATGATCCTTATAGGTTTTGTTCTTCGTCACCATCGAAAAAAGGAACAAAATGAAAAGAAAAACTAAAATAGAAATAGGTATAATTGTTGTTATTATTATGATTCTTATAGGCTATGCTTTTCTGTTCATGGAATCAGCGGAGTATTATTCTCCAAAGCCTTGTGCTCATGATCATAATGAAACTCCCATTAGTTCGGGTCATGGTGGTGACACGCCTATTGAGGAATTTTGTGCGGATCATTGTAAAATGTGTTATGGTGATACCAGTTGCGATCTAGAATGTTTTGTAGATAATTGTACACACAGAGAGTAGTAGGAATGAAAGTAGTATTTTTAGATGTAGATGGTGTTTTGAACCATAAGGATTCGGATGTCTGGGAATATGGGTCCCTCAAGTTAGATTATGGTTCCGCAGATCCATGTTGGTCCTGTCATGAGCCTGAAAGCACTTTACGGGCTGAATTTGGTATTGAAGAAATGCAGATGTTTATGTATGATCCTTTCAAAATTAGTTGGAATCAATTGGATGCCTGTAAGGCTTCTTTTGTGGAATGGGATGGCAATGACTATGGTATTTTCTTGAGAGAAATAAGAGCAAATACTGCCATTCGCTTATTGAGAGAAGGGACTATTGACAGATATCAGATTTTAGGATATGAAGGTCCGGAAATGGGGCATTTCATATGAGTCTCTTGTATCATTTTGAACAAAGCGGTATCTACTACAAAGATAGTGAGTTTGGTCTTCTAGAAGAGGAGGACTGGCCTCAGAGTTTTGAATTTAAATACGGCTGTTGGGATCTTATACAAGAGATGGCATCTCGAATTACCCGATACCACAAAGCTTTTCTAGTGAGACGGTATACTGATGCAGAAAAAATTGATGAAAAGTGGATTGTAAGTCCTGCTTTTATCTCTACTTTTAAAGACGTACCTTATTGGGACGATTTAGATGATGAGTTTTATAATTGTCGAGATACCGGAGACTTTTCTTCTTACCCCGACGATCTAGTATTCTTCGGAGAAAATGAAACCTCTTGGTTTTATTTCTGGCTTGACCAGGACGTATCCGATTGTTCCGCAGCTATGATCAATAAAGTCTGTTTTTACCCATGGGATGAAAACCAATCCTTTCCTTGCAGAACGTCTCTCGAAGAATGGATCAAAGAGTTTTTGAATCCCGACGTTTCCTATTTTGAGAAAAACCTTCCTCCCTCCTTCCTTCCGTTTTGACACTTACTGAGGTATACTACTGATATGGTACCCTATTTTTACGATCCTAGATACACCCGCCTACGAAATTTCCATTCTTTTTCCGCATGTTCAACTCCCGGTTATATCGTTTCCGATATCGCCCTTGAAACAATCCATAGTTTACTAGATTTAGTAAAGGAAAAGAAACTTCCAGTTCCTGACCATATTTCAGAGAGTTCTTTTGGATTTATACTAGAGTGGGAAAATACAGATTTTGATGTAATGTTAGAATTGAACCAAAAAGGATCTATGCGCTTTGTTGGGTTTATAGAAAATGAGGAGATGGGGGATCAGGTCGTAAATATTAAAAACCTTCTTGACCTTTTCCATGGAACCAAGGAAAATTTAACATGAAACATCTATGTTCAGTGGACGATTTGACCTATAGAGACTTAGACTTCATTTTCCCAAAAGCAGAAGGTTGGAAAAGGAGGGGTTGGCCCTCAGCGAATATAGCTAGTCCTGTGCGTCAAAGGATATTAGTTAATCTTTTCTTCGAGCCTTCCACTAGAACCTCATCTTCTTTTGAGGCTGCGGCGTACCGTCTGGGATATAAAGTCATATCCATAAAAGACGTGTCCTCTACTTCCCTGAAAAAAGGGGAGAGTTTTGAAGATACGATTAGAGCTTACTCTTCCTATGGAGATGCTTTAGTTCTCAGGCACTCCCGCTCCGGAGCAGCGCACAATGCTTCTGAGGTATCTAGTATACCTGTCGTCAATGCGGGGGATGGAACCAATGAGCATCCCACTCAGGCACTTTTGGACCTATTTACGATTCAGGACCGTCTACCCAATCGAATTTCTTTTTCCAACGGTGGGTCTTCTAAATTGGGAGAAACTGATCTGACTATCACGTTTTGTGGAGATCTCAAATATGGTAGAACGGTACATTCACTGGCAAAGCTTCTAGCTAGGTTTGAAGGCGTTCATATCAATTTTTTAGCTTGTGAGTCCCTACACCTTTCCTCCAGCTTTATGTCAGACCTAAAGGTCAGTCATTCCAAGTACACCTCTAGTCAAGTCTTTGAGCCGAAAAAAGGACTAGTCTGGGAATCTGGATTGACCTCGACTCTATTAGAAAAGACCGATGTTCTCTATATGACTCGTGTACAAAAAGAGCGAATCGAAAGCACTGTAAAGTTTCAAACTGATACCTTGACTCCAGACCTAGTTACACACATGCCTGAAAAATCAATTATCATGCATCCTTTTCCAAGGGTTGGTGAGATTGATCCTGCTATTGATGGAGATCCCCGAGTTGCCTATTTTGACCAGATGAAAAATGGAGCATTTGTAAGAGCAGCTCTATTGGATTATATTTCTTATTGACCTATGATCCTGGCTAGGCTACTTTGGTTCTACTCTACGTTAACTCGTTTGTAGGAGCTTCATGTTTCAGGATATAGATACTAGAAAAGTTCAGAAGGATAAAACGAGAAGACTGTTCAGAATTGAGTGAGTTGGTAGATGAGGCTTTGTTAGATGTTTTGGACTTTATAAGAAACCCTCTGCTTCGTACACGTCCGCAATCGGGACATGACTATTATCAAAAGGAAGGTAATGAAAAATTCTAATAAATTGATGTGGGTAATGGCATTGGTTTGCGTTGCTATTGGGGGCGCAGCTTTCTTCTCATATATTGGGTATTCCAATACAGAAGTTGAGCTACGCAATCAGGTAGAAGCACAGAAACAAGTTCTGGAAAGTCACCATGACCGTATGTGGAGTACGTTGGCTCAACAGGCGCAGGTATCCGATCAATATCGAGAGGTATTTGAAGAGGTCTATCCTGCCCTTATGGAAGGTCGATACTCTGCCAACGAAGCTGCCGGGATGCTTAATATCAATGTGGTTACGGAAGATAACCCTGAATTTGATACGTCTTTATATCGTGAACTGAGCAGGACGATCGAGTCTGAAAGAACTTCTTTCCACAGAACTCAAAGCCGCCTAATTGATTTGCATCGGGAGCATAAAAGTTTAGTCCAGACATTCCCAGGTTCCTTGATGTTGGCAGGTAGAGACGATGTAGAAATTACTATCATCTCTTCAACTAGATCTCGACAAGCTGCTGAAACGGGCATTGACGATGACCGGGAACTGTTCTAAAAAAGGAATGTTATGTTGGTCTGGCTTGCTTTAGGAATCCCAGTTATTACAACACTGGTGCTTTATCACTTCTGGAAGCATGAAGTGGTAATATGGGAATTTATAATTCCTTTCGTAGTGTCTCTTATTTTGGTGGGTATTTGCCATCTTGTTATTCAGAAACAGATGACGGATGCTATTGAATATTGGGGAGGAATAGTTACGAAAGCTGAATACTATGAAAGGTGGAATGAGAGGGTTCCCTGTGTTCATCCTGAATATTGCACAAGAACCACCACGGATTTTGAAGGGAATTCCCGAATAGAAACTTACCAATGCGGTTATATTCATCCCTACGATGTGGCTAATCATCCTCCCTATTGGCAGGTCCGTAATACCAATAATGAGCGTATAAGAATTAGTCAATCTCATTATCAAAGGCTAGTCACTAAATTTGGTAATTCTCGTTTTGTGGATATGAATCGGAATTACCACACTAGGGACGGTGATAAATATGAATCGAGATGGGATCAGTCAGAAGAGTTAGCGGAGATCACTACTACAACACATTCCTATGAAAATAGAGTAAAACCTTCGAGGTCCGTATTCAACTATGAGGAAGTATCAGACGAAGAAATAGCCTCATACGGACTCCACACCTATCCTAGGATCCATACATCCTATCGTCAGCCTGTTATTTTAGGAGCCTCAGGAATGGATGTGAGGGCTGCGGAAAGAGAATTTCAATTACTGAATGGATACCTGGGTTCTAGAAGACAGGTAAGGGTCTTTGTTTTATTGTTTGAGAACCAACCACGGGAAGCCGGATACATACAAGAGGCTCTGTGGATTGGAGGAAATAAAAACGAGTTTGTAATCACTATTGGACTGGATGGAGATAGAGTAGACTGGGCGCATGTTTTCAGTTGGTCGGAGAAAGATCGTTTGAAAATCGATACTCGTCATTTCATCGAAGAACAGTCCGAGATTGACCTAATATCGTTAGCTGAATGGTTAAGGCCGCAACTCAGACAACGGTTTGAGAGAAAAGAATTTGAAGATTTTAGTTATCTCAAAGTTGACCCTCCTTTGTGGGCAATTCTATTAGTGTTCTTTCTGGTCATTGCAGCTAACGTGGGGGTATCCTATTTTGTGATTCAAAACGAATACAGAGAATATCGAAGGAACGGATGGAGAAGGCTATGATCAATGGAGAAAGGATAGAATGGACATTTGAAGATATTCCAATTATTTCTGTATTAGAAACGATTGGTTTCTTGGGACCTTTTAAATCTTATGAAACACACACCCTTTAGAATGAGATATGAAATAACCAAAATGTGGATCAAGGGGAAAGAGAAAAAAGATCCAAAGCGCGTTCGATACGATATCCATTCCGATGAAGGTTTTAATGTTGCCTACTCAGTTTTACATCCTCTCTCTACAGAGGGAGACGGTCCCTGGATTAGCGGACTCTATGTCAACCCACTGTATCGGAGACAAGGACTTGGGCATTCCCTAGTGCTCTACATGGAAAAAGACTATGAAGGGCAGACAGTTCGTTTCAGGGCGTCTCCTTATAAAGATAAAGCAGTCTCATTAGAAGACCTCCTTGACATTTATGAAAAATGGGGATATACACCTTATGATTCGGAAGAACCGACACGGTTAATGAAAATAATTCCAATAGAGGCAATTGAAAACGATTATGGCGATGACAATGAGTAAAAAAATATATTTGAAAGATATTCCTGTTGATCAACTAGAGGGAGTTAAGATTAAGTCTCCTATGGGAGGGATAGGAACTATTCAGAGTGCGAAACCCATAGGTTCTGAGAAACAAATAGGGGTGAAAATAGACTGGGGAATGGGGGCTCATACCTGTACCCTCTCCAGTTATAATGACTACGAAGTGGTATCTAATTTCTGGAATCCGGATTTGGTGTAATTATGGAAAATGCTTTTATTGCAATAAACGGATGGGCGGCTCTAATACTCATATCCCCTTTTATATTGTGGATATTATTTTCGGTATGGAAAGAGAATCGTTCCCGATACCGAATGAAGAGAGGGTTTCAACGTGATATTCGAGAATTAGAAGATCTCATATGGGAAGCCCGAGGGTCACTTGTATCAGGGGAAATAGCTCTAAAAGCACTGATATCAGAAACTCTAGTAGAAGAATGTTCGGAATATAAAGAGGATAACAATTATTATCCTAGGGGACCTGAAGATCTGGATACAGAGTGCAATCATAAGGAGTTATTTCAAGCAAAAGCTCTGTTAAAAATGAAAGATTCCAAATCCAAATTAGATCCGATCTGGTTAGAACGAGATTTTGGAGTAATGAATTAAGATAGCAGGTCCTTTGGGTATAACAACATAATATAACATGGAGTTTGAAAATGTCAGAAGAAACGTCTGAAAATGTACAGAATAGAAAAGTAGTATCCGCAAGGTTGATTGGAAATATGGTAGCGATCGATGCGGATTTTGCATGTCGGTATCCCTTGACACCTTCGTTTTCATATCGAACGGGTGTTATAAAAGCCGATCAAGCAATTGACAGGAAATTGGCTCTGTTTGTAAAAGGTTCCGATCCGGAAACATCTGCACCTTTTTCAGATGAAATCGCTTTCACCAAAAAAGAGGATCTGGAGACTGTAATTGCAGATCTGGATAACCTCATGGTCAAATATGCAAACGACCCGAGTCAGGAACATAGCGGCGGAAGATTTTAAAAGTTACCAGTGTCGAGCGGTCCGCCTTCACTGGCCCCGGGTTGTAGCTCAGTGGGAGAGCGCCAGCGTATAGCGCTGGGGGTCGTCGGTTCAAATCCGATCAACCCAATGAAAACTCAGGTAGCCTAAGGGAAGACTCTTATGGCTCACTTATTTCAGAATACCTAAACCATGTATCCAGCACTTACAGTTATGGTAAAAAGGCCCTTGATAGAATATAAGAAATGATATATACTCGTCTAAAAGAAGGTAAATCTTTTGAGTCGGTCAAAGAAAATCTCGGGACCCTATTTGACGCTATTTCAATGAGCTTAGATAAAAGGAGTAACAACTATTATGGCTATTTTTTACAGCTATGAATAGGACTGCGAAGTGAATCATATCTACGATCTGGACTGGAGTGATGGGGAGGCGGGAATTTTTGATTCTCTGGAACCTGCCCACAAAATTTGTAATGGATAAAAAACTAGAAAATGCAATTGAAGAGGCTTTTCGGAGGGGTGCCCGAATCAAAGAACAAATTACCCGAGATCAGTGTTATGATACCGCTACCTTTGTAGAAAAAACGGGAACCTCAGAACAGTGGTTGGTTGATCTATCAGACCACAAAGGAAGCTATCTCTATCTGGAAGATCAGGATAAAAGAAAATGGTGGCCTTCCTTTCAGATTGATGAAGAGGGTCTGGTCCTTCCTGGTTTCAATGCGGTGAACGCTCTTCTCAAAATACAGGGGTATGATAATTGGACTATCTACGGGTTCTGGACGGACGGTAATCCTGACGCAGAACACGATAATTTGGTGCCTAATATCGTTCTTTTGAGAAGAGGACAGCTATTGGAAGTGATTTCAAATGCTTCTCATTACATGGAACAGGGAGGGAGAGGAAAGGTAAAGAACCCTGTAGAAGAGAAATGGGATGGGTAGGAAATTTCTTCTTGACACTTTTGGTTATGTGTGTATAGTTAGTATTGTAGCAGGAATTACAACCTTTTTACTTGGAGATTAAAATGAAAGACACGTAGGTACAACCGAAGAAAAACACTCAGAAGTTATATATTGTTACTCGGCAGGATCTTCCTGCGGGCTTACAATTAGCACAATCCCTTCATGCTGCTATTGATTTCGTTTTGGAGCATCCGGCTCTACATCGTCAATGGCATCAACAATCCAATTACATCTGTGCCCTTTCTGTAAAGAACAAGGAAGAATTACGTCTTCTTTCAGACAAGGCAAATGATCTAGGAATCAAGCTCACTACATTCAGGGAACCTGACCTCAACCATGAGGTTACGGCAATAGCTCTAGCACCCTCAGAGGAAGTTATATGCCTTTGTAGCTCTCTACCCTTAGCTCTACGTCAATTACAAGGAGAAACGTCATGAAAACCTACCAAGAGGCTTTTGATGAGATGTCTGAACTTGAATCTAAACGTAATCGCATAAAAGGTATGACAATTTTACCCCGGATGAAAAATGAAAAGCAATATAGAGAAAATGCTGGAAATGAATAGCGAACTTGAAATTCTCAAAAAGGAACATGGCGAGAATTCAGAAGAGGTTGAAAAATATATAGAGGATGTGATGGAGCCTCATTAGTATTCATTGTCCCCAAATGAGTTGGAAACCTTGAATGAGTATTACAGGCTAGAACCGGAGATCAAGAATGACTGATTTAACTGAGATGACAAAGCAATATGTAAAATTTCAACGATGTATGGAAGAGGCTCTGGATGTTTATCTGGAGGAGCATCCGCATAAAGAAGAAAACCTGAAATACTGGCAATCTTTCAGCGTGGAGGACTGGAGAAAAGAAGGGCCAACCCTAGAAGTATTTTGGGCTACTCCATTTTATTGCGGACATCCCCGCGAGCATGGAGTTGTAAGCATTCCACTGGAAGACCTAATGCCCTATGTCAAAGAAGAATGGGATTGGTGTGAAAATAATAACAACAAGGAGAATTGATCTAGCGGCTAAATTAGAATCTTATTTTCAGATAGACCAGAGCCTGGAAAAAGCAGGGACTAATTACTGTCTGGAGCATTTTGAAGATGATTACCAAAAGCCAGGCGTCTGGATATACGCTTTCAGTACTGAAATTGAAAACGGAAAGAGGGTTATAATTGCCTATTGGCGAGAAGACTCATACAGTTATAGATCTGATATTTATGGGGAGGAAAAGATCCCTATGGAAGATCTAATGCCCTATTTAGAGAACCAGTGGAAGTTAGATGAATTTGATCGTAAACTAGCAAATAACGGAGAACAAGAATGACTGATTTACTTAAAACCCGACTCAAAGCAAAAATAGCCTACACCGAGGTATTCAAGGAGGAAGCTATAAAAGACTCTAGCGGTAGTCCCCATTATTACTATAACCAGGAGAAGCAAGAACTGAGAGCCATGTACTTGTTCTATGCTTTTAAGAGAGGTATTCCTTATTCCAAAGTAGAACAAAGAGCTAGAACTTGTCCGCCCTGGATCTATTTCAGAAGAATAGCCTTCAAGAATGGAATCATGAAGCCCTACTTGAGAGGTATCAAACTTAATGATACTATGCTCATTACTTACGGGTTAGATGAGGACCTTTTGGGACAAATTGGAGATCCTGAGAGATACCCGTCAAATAGGGTTCCTTTCCGTAATCAGGAATTTTTGGACATGGAAAAATGGATCGCGGAGGCAAAAGAGCATTATGAGTCCAATCCTCTTTATGTAGATCCTGAAAAGCAAAGCGAACGTGATACAAAAAAGTATCTGAAAGAGAAGGAGGAGTTTGAAAGGAGCAGGACATTAAAAAAAAGCAGTTAGCCCTTTGGAGAATAGCCCTTGATTTAGCTTTTTCCTTGTGCTAGAATAAAGCAAAAAGGGATGTTACCTTTCTTGTGTTGACTCTATAGCTCAATAACTAAACCGGAGACCGAAAATAATGACCAACAAACCCAATCTTAAAAATCCTTTTTCAAAAAATTCTGATATTCCATCTTCCAAACCTATTCCCGGAAAATGCACACTCCGAGTCACACTTGAGTATGAATCCGAAAATGGAGAAGTCTTTGAAGATACTTTCTTAGAGGAAGAAGTTACTTATTTGAAGTCCAGTACTGGGTTACTGCATATCAAAGATCCTAATAACCCTGATTATATTCTAAAAACTGTTAAAACTGGCGCTGTAAATGATCTTAACCTTGACCTGTAGATAACTTTCTAGTATAGTAATTTTCTTGACAAGTTAATAGTATGTATAAACCTGTGACTTTTTGTCACAGGGTTTCCTCCCTACCCGGGAGGATGATT
>Ga0306906_1000327_pt1 | contig 19719 bp, 14 predicted proteins | sample AntRauTorcE11897_FD_190405 | JGI IMG/M metagenome (GOLD analysis project Ga0306906, IMG submission 190405) | Saline lake microbial communities from Rauer Islands, Antarctica - Metagenome Torckler E11 #897 (v2) (version 2) | ecosystem: Environmental > Aquatic > Non-marine Saline and Alkaline >...
GGTATTGATGAAGGCAGGGTTACAAATGATTCAGCGAAGTCCGCGAGTAGGAATTAAAGCACTGCTTGACCTGATCAAGGTTTCCAAAGATGATGTAAATACATCCAAGATCGTATTTTCAATTGGCCCTCGTATAAATGCAGCGGGGCGTATGGGCGATGCTAGTACCGCGGTAAAACTTATGATTTCGGAAACGCTGGGGGAGGCTAAAGCCCATGCTTATGAGTTGGAATCCATCAACATGAAAAGGCGGGATACGGATTCCAAAACGATGAAAGAGGCGATGGAACAAATCGAAAAAGATTTTGACATGGATGAGACCTCGACCATCGTGCTGTATAGCGAAGATTGGCACCTCGGTGTAATTGGTATCGTAGCTTCGCGCCTGGTCGACTTATACCATCGTCCGGCTATTATGCTGAGTAATGTAGATGGAAAGATAAAAGGCTCGGCCCGGAGCATTAAAGGATTTAATATTTACGACGCCATTAAAAAATGCGGAGATTTGTTAGAGCAATTTGGCGGGCATGAATTTGCTGCAGGCCTTACTCTGAAAGAAGGCAAGCTCTCAGAATTTCGCCGACGGATGAATGACCTTGCCTATACCGATCTTTCTGAAAATTCTTTTGAACCTGAGCTCAACATTGACGCCAAGCTGGACTTGGGAGAAGTGGATATGAAGTTCTGGAAACTCCTCAGTCAGTTCGAGCCTTTTGGTCCGGCTAACCTTCGCCCCATTTTTGTAAGTGAAGGTGTGAAGGTGGTGGGCGTTCCAACCATTGTAGGTAATGGACACTTGAAGATGCGTGTAAAACAAGAGGGTTCCGGTGTATTTGATACGATAGGCTTTAACATGCACGATTATTTGCCGGGCGTTCGGGATGGAGATCCTTTTAAGATTGCCTATGTTTTAGAAGAAAATAACTGGAACGGCCGCCGAACTTTGCAACTCCGATTAAAAGACATTCAGATTTAGGATCAGGAGGTGCAAGTTTTTAGGTTTTAGGGGTTAGTCTTTTTTTCTAACGCCTAAAACCTTGCACCTAACAACTTTCCAGAATTTAAAATTGTATAAGGATTACAAACCCATTATCTTTGCCGTCCTTGTTGAAAGGGACTGTAGCTCAGTCGGTAGAGCAACGGACTGAAAATCCGTGTGTCGGCGGTTCAAACCCGCCCGGTCCCACGCAAGTAAAGCCCATGTAGATCTTGATTTGCATGGGCTTTTTTGTTTATTAGAGTTTCGTTATATGAACCATCTGACGGATTTGTCAGGAATGGTTGGGTAGCTCCAACGAAAACGGTCAGGCGGACTGTAAGCCGTCAGACCGTGCCTCGGATAATATAAATCAAAGCAGGTTGTCTCGAATTCACATTAATCTAATTCAAAATTCCCTCTATGCTCACAGGCGATCTAAAAAACAAAGTCGATAAAATCTGGGAAACGTTGTGGACGGCCGGGATCTCCAACCCGTTGACCGTTATCGAACAACTAACCTATCTTCTATTCATTAAAGGACTGGATGACCAACAAACGCGGGATGAGAAGAAAGCTGAACGTACTGGAAAGCCAATCGAAAATCCGACCTTTTCTGAGGATCAGGATCATCTTCGGTGGAAGAACCTGAAGCAGCTTGACCCGGAAGCAATGTTCGATACCATTCGGGATAAGGTATTTCCATTTATTAAGGAGCTGGGAGGAAAGAACGGAAGTACCTACCGCAAGCATATGGAAGGCGCTCTGTTTTTGTTTCCGAAGCCTTCTACCCTGGCGCGGGTGGTGGAACTGATGGATCAGCTGGAGATGAAGGATCGCGACACCAAAGGCGATATGTATGAGTACATGCTCTCCAAACTCAGCGTGGCGGGACAAAACGGGCAGTTCCGCACGCCGCGGCATATCATTAAGATGATGGTGGAACTCATGCAGCCCAAGCCGCTGGAGGACGTGGCGGATTTGGCTTGTGGTACGGCCGGATTTTTGGTCGCTGTGGGTGAGTACATGCGAAACAATCACGCCAAGGCGATGGTGGATGATAAGGTTCGGGAGCATTTTCAGAACGAGATGTTTACCGGCTATGATTTTGATAACTCCATGCTTCGCATCGGGAATATGAATATGGTGATGCATGGGTTTGACGGTGCGACCATTGATTACAAAGATTCGCTTTCATCCGACAGTGGAGAGCTTCGCGAGCAGTTTGACCTGATTCTTGCCAATCCGCCTTTCAAGGGCTCGTTGGATTATGACAGCGTGGCAACCGACCTGCTGCAAACAGTAAAGACGAAAAAGACCGAATTGCTGTTTAATGCCCTGTTTTTGCGGGCGCTGAAAACCGGCGGCCGGGCTGCGGTGGTGGTGCCGGATGGCGTGTTATTTGGAAGCTCCAAAGCGCATAAAGAGATCCGCCGGATTTTAGTGGAAGAGCAGCAGCTGAATGCAGTAATCTCTATGCCAAGCGGGGTGTTTAAACCCTATGCTGGGGTGAGTACTGCTGTAATCATCTTTACAAAAACAGAGTCAGGCGGAACCGATAACGTCTGGTTCTACGACATGAAAGCCGACGGCTACTCCCTGGATGACAAGCGCGATAAAATTGACGATGACGACATCCCTGACATCATTGAGCGGTACAAGAACATGGATGATGAAACCGACCGCAAGCGCACCGACCGGAGCTTCCTCGTGCCCAAAGAGGAAATCGTGGAGGAAAACTACGACCTGTCCATCAACCGCTACAAAGAAATTGAGTATGAAGAAGTGGAATACGATGATCCCAAAACCATCATCAACGGGAAAGAAGGTCAGCCCGGACTGCGACAGCTTGCCGAAGAACGCCTGAAACTACTGGATGAATTGGAGGGGATGGTTTGAGGAGAGTTAATTTTGGGGATATTGTAAATATCAGAGACAGTGAACGAGAACCTCTCAATAAAAAGGAAAGAAATGAAATTAAAGGAAGCGGAACTTATCCGTACATAGGCGCAAATGGTATTGTTGATTGGGTCGATGAGTATCTATTTGACGAAAAAATTTTATGTATTGCTGAAGACGGTGGTTCGTGGGGTAAAAACGAAGTTTGTACACAAATTTATAATGAAAAGTGTTGGGTTAATAACCATGCACATGTAGTTACTGCTAAAGAAAAAGTGCTTACTGAATATTTATCCTATTACTTGAATTATCAGGACTTGAATTCATTTATAACTGGTACAACTCGAGGAAAGCTCAACCAAACAAATTTAAAGAAAATTGAAATCCCTCTCCCCAGCCTTTCCGAGCAGAAAGCCATTGTGGCGAAGCTGGACCGGGCGCAGCGGCTCATCGACATCGACCGGGAAATGCTCGCCAAATACGACGAGCTCATCCAAAGCGTGTTTTTGGAAATGTTTGGTGATCCGGTTACGAATCCGAAGGGTTTAAAAGAAAAGGATTTCGGCGAGCTTGTTGATATAACCGGAGGTTATGCTTTTAAGAGTAAGAATTTTTTAGACGATGAGTCAGGAGTGAAAGTGGTCAAAATCGCGAATGTGCATTTCATTGATTTAGACTGGTCAGAAGTTCAATACCTTCCAATGGAAAGTCTCAAAGAACATGAAAATTATTCCCTAAAAGAAGGTGATATATTATTGGCACTCACGCGTCCAATTATAAATAGTCTTGATGCAGTAAAAGCTGTTGTTGTAAAAGAATCAGATCTCCCGGCACTACTAAACCAACGTGTCGCAAGAATCCGAGTTGATAGCGATGAGGTTACAGAAGATTATATCACTTCCTTTATTTACACTCAGCACTTTAAAAGACAAATTGAAAAGTATGCCTCAACTTCTTTGCAGCCCAACGTTAGTAATAAAGAAGTGAGCAAAATTAAAGTGTTGGTTCCTGAGATTGACCAGCAAAGAAAATTTAGTGAAATACGTCAGCGTATTTTGAATGAAAGGGATGCTTTAGAAATGAACCAGAGAAAATCTGAGGAATTGTTTTCATCGTTGGTGCAGGGGGCGTTTGGGTAGGTGATGGCTGCCTCGGGAACATACTGCACCTAACGGCGCAAGGGCTTTATCAGGTTCAGAGTTTTGTACAAACATGCTGCTCCTATGGAGCAGTGCACCGTCCTGTTAGGGACGGTATGTTTGTAACAAAAGAAGCTTCCTCCAGGGCCCATTGCCCCATCGGGGCAGTACCTTGCGAGCCATCAAACCAAAAAAGAGAAATAGCCCAAAGCGAAGTCCGGGATATAATGGCTAAGATGGTTGCGGTGTTGCTGCCTTGAACATATTGCACCTAACGGCGCAGGGGGTTATCAAGTTCAGAGTTTTGTACAAACATGCTGCTCCGCCGGAGCAGAGCCCGTCCCTTTAGGGACGATATGTTTGTAACCGAGTATGTGATCTTACTTCCCTGCGCCGTAGGTGCAGTACTAATGAAGTATCTAAAAGTTATGTGTAAGGAATGGCCGCCAAACTGCTCTAACTATACAAACAACAACAAAAAGAGCACTTCATGGCTAACACCTACACCCAGCTTTACATCCAATTCGTTTTTGCGGTACAAAACAGAAAGAGCCTCATCCATCCCGAATGGGAAGAAGACCTATTCAAATACATAACCGGCATCATCCAAAACAAATCCCATAAGATGATCGCCATCAACGGCATGCCCGACCATCTCCACATGTTTATCGGATTTCAACCGGTAGATCATATGTCCGAACTCATAAAAGTAGTAAAAGGCGAATCATCCAAATGGATCAAAGAAAAGGGTCTGGTGAAAGGACGCTTTAATTGGCAAGCCGGTTACGGAGCGTTTTCTTACAGTCGCAGTCACATTGACCGTGTTTACCATTATATAAAAAATCAAAAACAGCATCACCAAAAGAAAACCTTCCGGGCAGAATACATTGAGTTGCTAAAAAAGTTTGATGTGGATTATGATGAGCAATATATCTTCAAAGAAGTAAAGTATTGATGGTGATAAGGTATGACTTTCAGGACGAAGTCTTTAACATACCGCACCGAACGGCGCGGGGCTATACTCTACGTAGTTCTTATACAAACATGCTGCTCCGATGGAGGAGAACCCCGTTCCATAGAGTCGATATGTTTGTAATAAGATGCCCCCCAAGCCCCACTGCCCCAGCGGGGCAGTACTGTGTCATAGATGAACAAACCCCCAGATACTTTACACGTCTAAATAATATGTAAAGAATTTCGCATTTTTTTTACATATACTCCTTGATGTGTAAAGAAAAGACCAAAATGTTATGACAACCGAACCCAAAGAATGGGAATGGAGTCCGCTCCCTCCTAATATCCCTGTAGAAACGCCGGAAGTGCTTAAAAAGGCGTTGGAAGCTCAGCAGTATTTATCTGAGTTAAAGGGGATTTCTCAAACCATTCCAAATCAGGGCATTCTCCTCAATACGCTGCCCATTCAGGAAGCAAGGGACTCTTCAGAAATTGAGAATATTGTAACCACAAGCGATGCTCTTTATAAAGCAGATGTGGAAAAAGAAAAGAGAATTGATCAAACCACCAAAGAGGTACAACGATATGCCATTGCATTAAAAGAAGGGTTTAATCGTATTCGTAAAGGTGGCCTTATACGAATTAACGACATTATTGCCATTCAGGAAACACTGGAAGATAATGATGCGGGCGTTCGCTCTTTGCCCGGTACTAAACTTAAGAATCCTGCCACAGGAGAAGTCGTGTTTATACCTCCTCAACACAAGGATGTGATCCTAAAAGCGCTGGATAACCTGGAGCAATACATCAATAACGACGAACTTTCTGATGTACACCCACTCATCAAAATGGCCATTATTCATGTTCAGTTTGAAAGCATTCATCCGTTTTATGACGGAAATGGAAGAACCGGACGAATCATCAACATGCTGTATCTGGTTCAGAAAGGGTTGTTAGATATTCCGGTATTGTATCTGAGCCGGTATATCGTGCAAAATAAGCCCAAATATTATGAGCTGCTGCAACGTGTAAGAACACACCATGATTGGGAAAGCTGGATTTTATATCTGCTTGAAGGGGTCAAACAAACCTCTAAAGGTACCATTGAGGATATCACACAGATTCGGGAAGAGATGCTAAGGGTGAAGCACGAAATCAGAAAAAGATTCTCCTTTTACAGTCAGGATTTGATCAATCACATTTTCAGGCATCCTTATACCAAGATTAATCATCTAAAGGAAGATTTGAGAGTTAGCCGCCCTACTGCTACCAAATACTTAGATGAACTGACAGAGGCTAATTTCCTGAAAAAAGTAAAACAGGGAAGAGATAATTATTACATTAACCACAATTTGTTGGAAATATTAGTCGATAATAAGTAAATAGATGTCCAATTTTGATTTTCTACATCCTGAGTGGCCTGAATTCATAGACGATGCCCAAGCTATGGAGAAGCTGGTGCATTTTGATCCGCGGTCGGCTTGTGCCCGGGCGCGGCACCTGACTGAAAGTGTGGTTCTGTGGATGTATGAGAATGATGAGGATCTGGAGATTCCATTTGATACAGGTCTCTACAATATTACCAATGAAATCTCTTTCAGAAAAATCGTTCCACAAAAGGTTTGGGAGAAAATCCGTGCGATTAGAAAAGTGGGAAATATCGCATTACATGAAAATAAAAAGGTTACCTCGGATAATGCACTAAGGATTTGTGAAGAGAGCTTTCACGTGATGTACTGGCTATACCGTACCTACACCACCGATGAAAAGCCAAAACCCGAACTGGAGTTTGATCCGAACAAAGTTCCGAAAGTGGAATCGGGATCTGCAGAGTCTGTAGAACGATTGGAGGAGTTAGAAGCCCAAATGGAGGAACGGGCAGAGAGACTTCGGGAACTTCAGCAATCTCTGGAGGAAAAAGACAAAGCATTAGAGCAGCGCAATCGGGAGATTACGCAGATGCGCTTGCAAACCCGCAAGTACGCAGACAATCACGATTACAACGAGGCAGAGACCCGCGAACTGCTGATTGATGTGATGCTTCGGGAGTCGGGCTGGGATCCTGCTGAGCGAAACGTGCGGGAGTACGAGGTTTCCGGAATGCCCAATAAATCAGGAACCGGCTATGTGGATTATGTGCTTTGGGATGATAACGGGAAACCCCTTGCACTCGTTGAAGCGAAGCGCACCACCCGCAGTTATGATGAAGGTCAACATCAGGCTAAGTTGTATGCCGATTGTTTGGAGAAAGAATTTGGAGTACGGCCGGTCATCTTCATGTCGAATGGTTATGAGATCTGGATTTGGGATGATGAACAATATCCGCCTCGATCTATTTTAGGATTCTATACTAAAAACAGTCTGCAAAAGCTATTCTTTCAGCGTAAAGAAAGAGAGTCTCTTAAGCTGGTAAAAGTGAATAAAAAGATCACCGACCGCTACTACCAGATAGCGGCAATTCGCAGAGTGGGAGAACGATTTGAAGAAGGTCACCGGCGAGCTTTACTGGTGATGGCTACCGGTACAGGAAAAACCCGAACGGCCATATCTTTGACCGAAGTATTACTTAAAAAGAAATGGGCCAAGCGCGTGTTGTTTCTGGCCGATCGTAATGCCTTGGTAAGACAGGCTTACAAAAATTATGCAACACATCTGCCTGAAGTTCCCATTGTGAATCTTGGGGATGAAAAGAACGACGATGGGGCTCGTGTCGTCTTTAGTACCTATCCCACCATGCTAAATCAGATTGAAAATCTGGAAGAGGGAAAGCGAAAATTTGATCCCGGTCATTTTGATTTGGTGATTATAGATGAGGCCCACCGAAGTGTGTATAACAAGTACAAAGCCATTTTTGATTATTTTGATGCATTATTGCTTGGGCTTACGGCTACCCCTAAAGAAGATGTAGATCACGACACGTATGAGCTATTTAATGCCGAACAGGGAAATCCCACCTACTCGTATGGATTAGAAGAAGCGGTTGGTGATGGCAATTTGGTTCCTCCCAAGAAAGTAAAAGTGCAGGGCAATCTTTTGACTCATGGAGTTACCTATTCTGAATTATCCGAGGAAGAGAAAAAAGTGTATGATGATCTCATCAGAGATACCGATTTGGAATCCGGTCCGGGATATGTAGATCCGCAGAAATTAAATGCGTTTCTGTTCAATGAGGATACCGTAGAGAAAGTACTTACGCAGCTGATGGAATATGGAATCAAGGTCGAAGGCGGAGATCGGCTTGGAGACACTATTATTTTTGCGAAGAATCAGCGCCATGCCAAATTCATCCGTGAGACCTTCGATAAAATTTATCCCGCTTATGCCGGTAAGTTTGCAAAGGTGATTCACAATAAAGTGGAATATGCGCAGGATTTAATTGAAGAATTTTGCTTACCTAAAAAGATGCCGGTTATTGCCATCTCTGTAGATATGATGGATACGGGAATAGATGCTCCTGATTGCGTGAATTTGGTCTTTTTTAAACCTGTGCGTTCCAAAGCAAAATTCAATCAGATGATTGGTCGCGGTACTCGTTTAAGAGAAGACCTTTTTGGTCCTGGTGAACATAAACAGCACTTCCTGATTTTTGACTACTGTGGCAACTTCGAGTTTTTTGAAGAGAATCCGGAGGGGTATGAAACCACTTCAGGAGCTTCCATTACAGCCCGTATTTTTGAGCAACGATTGAGCCTTACCTCAAAACTGACCAATGAGCCGTACAAACAAGATGAAAATTTGCAGGAGTACAGAACAGAGTTGTTGAACCTGCTACATCAGCAGGTTTCCAATCTTGATCATCAAAGCATTCAGGTGCGTCCCCACTTAAAATTGATTCATAAACTGGAAGAGCGTTCTGTATGGGAACACCTCCAGTCCAATGAACGCAATGAAATTGTGCAAAAGCTGGCTCAGGTCATCCCTCCAAGTTTAGATGAAGATGAACGAACCCGTCGCTATGATTTACTGATGCTGAATTTACAACATCAGGTTTTAGACGGCGTGCTGGAGAAAAGTAATCTCAAAGAAAATGCCATCCGCATCGCGGAGATACTGTACAACAAAAAGCATATTCCCGCGGTAAAAAACGTGTTGCCCTATATTCAACAATCAATGACTGAGACCTTTTGGGAGTCGCCTGATGCTGCTGAGTTGGATGAAATCAGAGCCAAACTAAGAGACCTGATGCATTTGATTGATGCGAAAGACAAAACCGTTGCATTTACCAACTTTGAAGATGAACTATCAGAACCGGAATTTGTAGAAGGGAGGGTAAGTGAGCCTGCGATTAATAGAGATAGATATCTGAGAAAGATCCGAAAGTTCATAGAGGAACACAGCAACCATTTGATCATTGAGAAGATCCGGAAAGCAAAACCATTAACGGATAAAGACCTCGAAACCCTGGAACAGTTTCTTTTGGAGTCCGACCCAAGCATCAGTGCCGAGGAATTTCATAAACTGGTCGGTAAAAACCTAAAGGTAGTAGAGTTTGTACGATCGGTATCAGGGCTGGATCGTGAATCTGTGGTTAAAGAGTTCGATCAGTTTTTGCAGAATAACCAACTGAGTTCGAATCAAATCCAATTCATTGAACAGATGATTGAGTTCTATACTGAGAAAGGTCATCTGGATGTAGCCAATCTCTATGAACCACCGTTCGACTTCATTGATGAGGACGGCTTAGACGGTGTGTTCGATAACAATGCCAAAGTCATTGATTTACTGGTTGAGAAGGTTAGAAGTCTGAATGAGATTAAGGTAGGGTAATCACCTCGTTGCTAAGCACTGGCTTGGCTAAGCAGTCCCGGAAGCTCCAGCTTCAAAAAAAGAAGTCATCAAGATCATCGTGCTTATCTTACATCCGGTGGCAATAATTGTATAAAGCTTTTCGGGTATAGGTACAGTTATCGTAGGAGGGGAAAATGTCTGAGGGAATGCTAGAATTTGCTTCGAGTGGGGCTTTTGTTTGAAGCAACTCTTATTAAGATACGACAGAGGTGCCCCGCTGACCAAATCTAATTCGTTTTGGCACTGCATTGGTATCTATTCGATAAGTAATAATAGGCAATAGTAACTCAATGTAGTTTTATGTGCCTTCAATGGGGACAAGGATGGGGGTAAATGGAGCAGGGAAAATTTAAAATGAGAGATTTAATGTGTATTCAACTGCGTCACGAAGCAGGAGCTTCGTGACGAGTATGAAATGTGATGGAAGATAGAAGTACGATCAGTATCCGGCAGCCTGTCCATCTACTCGGGATTCGGAGGCTCCAAAGTACACGCCTTTTTCATGATCTCTCATGATGGCTTGGAAGCGTCCGAAGAAGCTGTCTCCAATCTGTACGTTATGTCCCATTTGCCTCAGAGCTTGGACAACACTGAAATCCACGCCGGATTCAATACTCACCTGCCCTGTATTAGTCAGATTGTCTGAGAGGTTGTCGGTGGGCTGAGTGGAGCCTGAATGTTCCCAACGAAAAGCATCACCGGCTTGCTGTACATTCATCCCAAAGTCGATGATGTTGGTTAGAATACTAACATGACCGATCGGCTGATATCCGCCGCCCATATTACCAAAGGCCATAATCGGCTTACCGTTTTTCATTACAAATCCGGGAATAATAGTGTGAAAAGGTCTTTTTCCGGGCTCATATATATTTGGGTGAGCTGGATCAGTGGAAAATAATTCTCCGCGGTTTTGAAAACTGAATCCCGTTCCCGGAACCACAAATCCGGTACCCATTCCCCGAAAATTACTTTGAATGAGGGAAACCATATTGCCTTCTTCGTCAGCGGTTGTAAGGTAGATTGTGTCGCCGTCTTCAAGGACATCCACCCCGGTGGTGATGTCATTAAGTGCCCGGTCGCCAATTAGCTTTCGTCGTTCGGAAGCATATTCTTTAGAAAGCAGTTTATCGTAAGGAACCTCATGAAAATCGGGGTCGGCATAATGTTTGGCGCGGTCTTCGAAAGCAAGCTTTTTAGCCTCAATCATCAAGTGCAAGGTTTCGGCTGAGCCAAACCCGGTTTTCGTCAAATCAAACCCTTCCAGAATATTCAATATCTGTAAGACGGCCGTGCCCTGTACATTACCACCCACTTGGTACACATCATAACCCCGGTAATTTACGGTCTGCGGCTCTATCCAATCGGAATTGTGGTTGTCGAAATCTTCGTACCGGAGGTAGCCATCATTTTCTTGCATCCAGCTATCAATTTTCTGCGCTACTTCTCCTCTGTAAAATGCATCCCGGCCTTGATCCGCAAGCAGACGAAAGGTGCTGCCGAGGTCTGGATTTCTAAAGACTTCGCCCTTTTCAGGTCCGCGTCCATCAATAGTAAAAGTCTCTTCAAAAGCTCCGGGCTGGTTCTTCAGAAACGGAACACTTCGTCGCCATGAGGCAGAGATAGCCTCGCTGACCGGGAAGCCATTTTCAGCGTAATAGATCGGTTCAGATAAAATCATATCCATATCAACAGAACCAAAGCGTTCGTGCATTTCGAACCAGCCATCCACAGCTCCGGGTACGGATACAGAAAGCAGGTCATAGGCGGGAATGTCATCTTCGCCTTTAGCATTCAGGATCTCCATTAGCCGATCATAAGACAAACCTTTTGGGGAGCGACCGCTGGCATTGAGGGCATAGAGTTTACCGCTTTCGGCATGCCAGATAATAGCAAAGAGGTCCCCGCCGATTCCATTTCCGGTGGGTTCCATCAGCCCCATTGCTGCATTAGCTCCAATGGCTGCATCAATGGCATTGCCTCCGTTTCGAAGGATATTCAGACCAACCTGAGTGGCCAAAGGCTGACTGGTGGCTACCATGCCCCGCTGGGCGATAACCTCAGAACGGGTAGAGATCAGATTGCCGGCTTCCCGGTCAATTTGAGCATGAGCAGGTTGAGCAAGAAGAAGTAAACCAAATAAGAAGAGAGTGGAAGAGAAGAAAAACGATTTCATGTAATAGCTAATTAATTAAAATACTCAGGATTATACAACCGGGAAGCGCCTTTTACAAAAGGTAGATATTTTTTACGTGTAGGCTGAGGTGTTCAGGGTTTTAAAAAAAGGTAGTACTTCCAATTAAATGAGGGTATGTCGATAAGCTCGAAGATTGGTTGTATTATTCAGCGAGAGATTATCTGGGAGGGAATGGGTTGATAGGTATTGCCCTCATTACTAAAATCTGCTTAGCAACACAGTCCCGGAAGCTCCAGCTTCAAAAAAACGAAGTCACTTATTCATCGTGCCTATCACACATCCGATGGTAATAATTGTATAAAGCTTTTTGGGTATAGGTACAGTTATCTTAGGAGGGGAAATGTCTGGGGGGAATACTAAAGGTTGCTTCGTGAAAGGCTTTTGTTTAAAACAACTCCGATAATATACGACAGAGGTGCCCCGCTGACCAAATCTATTTTGTTTTGGCACTATATTAGTATCTATTTGATAAGTAATAATAGGAAATAGTAACTTAATGTAGTTTTATGTGCTTTCAATAAGGAAATGAATAGGAATGAATCGAACAGGAAAAATCTAAAATGGGAAGCCTGATGCGTCATCAACGAAGAATCACTCCAAAATTCTAGAAATGATAGATAGCTAAAGAGAGTTATTTAAGTGCCTATTAAATAATATGATCTGAAATGTATAATAAGGATGAAGTACTTAGTGCTGTTTCCCGGTCTTGAAATCACCCAAAATAATATCCGCATGAATTGGTCAGCCGATGAAGTAAATGGAAGACTTAAGAATATCATGAAGGACATCCATGAACGATGTGTTAAGTATGGCAAGAGTGATCAGGGTACCATCAATTATGCGAAGGGAGTCAAATATTGCCGGTTTCAGGAAAGTGGCGGATTCCATGCTTGCTTTTGGGCCGGTATAGAAATACAGTGGATGAGATGATGAACAAAAGCAGACTGTTTATGAATGGATTTGAATTCTCTCGTAAGTTGGAGCCAAATGCCCCCAATTGAAAAAGATGGTTCAGATAGAAGCCGATTGCAGACGGGATTACTTATTGCTGGAATCTTACTTATCGCACTTAACCTGAGACCGGCGCTTGCATCTGTGGGTCCTCTTATAGCTGAGATTCGCAATAGTACCGGTCTTTCAAATTCTATGCTGGGTTTGCTCACCACCTTACCACTCATTGCCTTTGGGTTGGTCTCGACGCTGACTACTCTTTTCACCCGAAGCTTTGGGATTGAGAAAACATTATTTGGGGCGTTGTTGTTACTCACAACCGGAATTTTAGTCCGGCTCATCAATTCTACATTTGCGCTTTTTGGAGGTACGCTCTTACTGGGCATAGCGATCGCATTCGGAAATGTATTATTACCGGCGTTGGTAAAACGTGATTTTCCGGACAAAACCGGTCCCTTAACCAGTTTGTATTCCAGTATGATGGGGATTGGTGCTTCTTTAGCTGCAGGATTAAGCGTTCCAATTTCTTCCGGCTTAGGGGCTGGATGGCGTTGGACTCTGGCTTTATGGGCAGTTCCGGCCTTTATCGCTTTATTGATATGGATTCCACAATTGAGATACAATACCAAAAGTGATCGGCTCAAAAGCTTCAAAAAAGCCATGAAAAAGCTTGGATCTTCAGCTACAGCTTGGCAGGTTGCGGTTTTCATGGGATTACAGTCCCTGGCTTTTTATGTGATTCTGGCTTGGTTGCCCGATATTCTTCAAAGCCGTGGCTTAACTGAATCCTATTCCGGATGGATGCTTTCTTTGTCACAGGGAACCGGAGTGCTGGGAACCTTTCTTGTGCCTTATTTTGCAGGTAAAAAAACAGATCAACGCAGTATCGTTTGGGTACTAATGCTGATGGAAGGAGTTAGTCTTGCCGCGATAATGTTGACCGGTACTTTTGCGGTAGCGGTTTGGGTTTCGATGCTGGGTTTTGCACTCGGCGGAACCTTTGGTCTAGCTCTACTCTTTATTGTACTCAGGTCAAGAGATTCCCAGGAAGCCACAGAGCTCAGCGGAATGGCACAATCTATAGGATATATCTTGGCTGCGGACGGTCCAATTTTAATCGGAGCTCTCTATGATCTGACCGGCAACTGGAATGTCCCCCTTGGTTTGCTTCTCATGATTGTTGGGATAAAGACTGGTTTCGGTCATTTTGCAGCTAAGCCTCAAAAGATGAAAAGCAAAGCTGGGTAGTTTATTTAGACTTTCTCGAGACCCTTAACTTTACCTTGGACACTAGAAAACCTCGTTGCTAAGCTCCAGCTTAGCAACGCAGTCTAGGAAGCTCCAGCTTCCATTGTAGCATCACGAAGCCAGAGCTTTGTGATGAGTTGAGTGGCTAGAAATTTTATGAAATGCCATCGCTTTCTCTCCTGTTATAGTATCTGACTAACTCAAATAAATCAAAAGAGACATATATGAGTACAGCAACAGAAGAAGTCGCAGAAGCAAAATTAACCGAAGGAAATGATGTGAAAGAAATCCTGGCATCGGGAGAAGATGTAGGGCTTAGGATCTGGAGAGATGAAGAGCCGGGAGCAGATAAAGAAATGCATAGCAGTGAGTACGAAACGGTGGGCTATGTATTGAAAGGAAAAGCTGAACTGCATGTTAACGATAAGGTGATTGAGCTAGAAGAGGGAAAATCCTATTTAGTTCCAAAAAATGCAGAACACACCTATAAAATTTTAGAAACATTCTCAGCTGTTGAAGCGACTTCACCGCCGGCGCATCTACAGTAATAGCAGACCAGATTTAATTTTTTAAAGCTCGATGATTTTTCATCGGGCTTTTCTTTTTGAAGGCAATTAAGGAGCAATCCAATGCTCTTTCCAGGATCCATCGGTCAGCTCTCGGGAAGATCGTAAATACCGATGTCCATCAAGCTGAAGAAACTCCATGCTGTGTGCCTCAATATGGATCACGCAAAAATGTTCAGGGTCTTCAAGATTCCACTCGTAGGCCTCATCAGGTTTCTCGATGACTTCTCCCGGACCTTTAACGGAGGTATAAGAATGCGCTCCTTTAGATCTGGATTCTAACCATTGTTTAAGGTTTTCTTCGCCATCGGCTAAAACGGAAGCTTTGCCTTTGACGGTGACCTGAAGTTTTTGGTCGTGATCATAAAAAAGAAGGCTGATGGAATTGTTATTCCTGAGGTCCTCAACTTTTTCGGACCGGGCATCAGTATAGATGGTAAAGCGATTATTTTGGCTGAAATCTCTAAGCACGACCGTTCGCTGAGACGGTTGATCTTTTGCACCAACAGTGGCGAGGCTTAGATATCGAAAAGCATGTCCGGGATTTTTTGCAGCTGTATTCAGTTCACTCAACACCTTTCCCCAAGCCTCTTCGATCGTCATTTCGTGGTTTATGATTGCCATATTACTGTCCTATGGATGAAGCTTCAAAATAGATAAGGTCTTCACCTTGAAATTTGTAGTGAATATTGATGGGATTACAGCAAACTTCACAATCTTCAATATATTCCTGCTCTAGATAAAATTGCTCTAAAATCATATTGATCTGAGCTCCGCAATAGGGACACATAAAGGTATGTTCAAAAACGCCGGTCATATTTATGTGGTTAATAAGAAAAGCCGAGCTTGAAGGCTCGGCTTAACTAATTTTTTGATAGTAATTATGGAGTGATTATTAATTTCCCTCGAGTGTGAAGGGACTGAACCTTCTTGAGGACATCTCCGGTCTCATAAAGAGTGAATGTTTCCGTGACGGGCAAAGAGATTTTACCACTGTCAGCTAATACAGCAATATGTTCAAGCTGTTCAGCATTAGGCTCTACAAATACATACTTAAAGTCAATATCGTCACTGATATCAGGTTTACTGTTTGTAATAGAAACCACTTTTCCGCCGTCTTTCAGCACATCAGTTTCCATGACTTGGGCAAAAGAATCTCCGCGTGAACAATGGAAAATAACATCTACTCCATCCGGCTGAGCTTCTTTAACAGCCTCTCCGACATGAGTATCCTGATAATCAATGGTCTGGTCGGCGCCAAGGCTTTTCATGTACTCGTGGTTGGCTTCACTTGCAACACCAATAACATTTGCACCTACTGACTTCGCCAGTTGAATAGCTAAAGTACCAACACCGCCTGAAGCTCCTAACACAAGCAGAGTTTGACCTTCTTTCAACTCACCAAAATCAAAAATTGATTGATAAGCCGTCAGCCCAACTAAAGGGATTCCGCCGGCCTCTTCCATAGAAATATTTAAAGGCCGTTCAGCGAGATAAGATTCCGGGAGACTGATATATTCAGCAAAAGTCCCATGTTGAATTTTAGGTCGGCGGGCATAGGCATATACTTCATCTCCGGCGCTAAAACGACTTACCGAGTGGCCGGTTTCTTCAACTACGCCTGCCATATCCCATCCGGGGATTAAGGGGAATTCTCCGGGAATAGCATCTTTGAGGTTACCCCCCACAACTGCAGCATCTACCGGATTCACCCCTGCTGCTTTCACTCTAACTAAAACCTCGCCTTCGCCGGCTTCAGGTTTATTCTGTTCTCCAGTTTTAATCTTGTCAAAATCTCCATACTGCTCTAAATATGCAGCGTTCATTGTATTGCTCATGTAATAAATTTTCTGTTATTATCTTTAATCATTTCTGATATAATAACAAGGGAAGAAAAGCATGCATTCCGACCGGAGACAACTAGGATAGCGGCACGATTCTATAATACTTTAAAGGGGGTGGAAGCTAGAGGTTTGAGTAGGATCCCCGTAACCTTCTATGGAATTTGAACTTCAGAGAAAATTCATTTTCTGTATTCAGGGTGAAGTCATCAGTAAGTTGAGAAATGAGAGTGTTGATCAATTCCAACCCAAAGCCATCATGGTTGTCAAATTTAGAGCGGCTAAAACCTTTCCCCGAATCTGAATAAGAAAATTCAAGCATGTCGTCTGAACTATCTAACAGTTTTATGTTTATAGATCCACGGTTATTTGGAAAGGCGTGCTTGACGGAATTGGTAATAAGCTCGTTCGTTAAAAGTCCTAAAGGTATTGCCTCATTAATATTGAGGCTGTTAATGCTGTTTTTGAAATTAATATCAACTTGTTCAGTCGGACTTATAAATGAATCTTTAGTATTTATAATGAGGGAGTTAAAGTAATCATCAACATCGATTTTGGTGAAATTATCGGTGTTGTACAGTTGCTCATGCACAGCAGCAATAGTATGAATTCGGTTTTTGGTATCAAGTAATTGAGGGTGAGTATCACCCTTCATGATTTGTAATTCGATTAATCCGGAAATGATAGCGAGATTATTCTTGACCCGGTGATTAATTTCTTGAATGAGAGTGTCTTTCTCAGCGAGTGCTTTTTCAAGTTCCCTTTCTTTTTGTGTTAATTCGGTGATATCTAAAACATTCGCTATGTATACTGGTTTGTCTTTGTAGGTTGCTTCACTTAGTTGTGTCAATACAGGGTAGGTAGAACCATCTTTTCGTGTATGGGTAGTTTTAATAGAATGTTTTCCTGAGTCAGGGACATCATCTAAGATTTTTGCATTCTGATCTTCACTCGAGTGTTTAAGTAAATTAAGAGAAGTAAGCTGCAGTAATTCTTCTCTTTCATAACCGGTATTAATAATAGCGGAATCGTTGCAATACACAATCTTCAGCGTTTCCGCATCTACGATATAAACTTCATTTAGAGTAGTATTTAAAAGCTCTTGTAGCTGATTTTGATTTTGTTCAGCTATAGCTTGGTCCGTTACATCCGTGGTAATGGTATTCCAAATAACCGTCCCGTCTTCTTGCTTTGAAGGAGAGCCATAGCCCTGCAAGTATTTTAATGTGCCGTCCTTGGTAAAATGTCTTGTAGTATACGTCCAGTTTGTTAAGCTGGCAGCAGAGTGCTCAATTGATTTTTTTAAGCCAGCGACATCACCTTCATGGATCTTATCCCAGATGGCACCTGAGTTTCGTAGTATTTCTTCTTTTGAGATGCCATAGAGTTCTTCAACTCTATCGCTTACATATAATAATGAATCGGATCCGTCTGGGTGTAGCGCATATCTCATCAAAACACCCTCTATACTATTTACAATATCATCCAGCTGTTTAGTTTTACTCAGTGCTTTTTCTTGCGCTAACTTTGATTCAGTGATGTCCTGTAAAGTCCCTTCCAGACCAACAATCTCGCCCTCTTCATTTTTTACAGCTTGGCCAATGTATCGAATATATTTTGGCTTTTCAGTATCAAGTTTAATTTCTAAATCATAGGGTTTGCCATATTTAATGGCTTCTTCTATATGTTGTAATAAGCTTTGGTCAGTTCCAGAGTGTTTTTTCTTAATCATCAGTTGGAACTCTTGATAGGAGGGTGGACCTAATTCTATGTCCCTGTTGTATATATGATATATCTCATCTGACCAATAGATCTTCTCACTTTCGATATCAAAAGACCAGTTCCCGATTTTGCCAATCTTTTGTGCCTTTTGTAAGGTGGAAAAGCTTTTTTCAAGTGCCAATTCTGCTTCTTTGCGCTCGGTAATGTCTTCCTGAATAGCAATAAATTTTTCTATTTCCCCGGCATCATTTTTAACAGGAGTAATATTGAGGTTAATCCAGTAGGTGTCTCCATTTTTGTGGTAGTTCAGAATATCTTCTGATAAAGGAACCCCGGCATCTAACTTTGCCCTAATACGATCTTTAGTTTTAGGATCTGTTTTCGGGCCTTGCAAAAGAGGTCCTGGATATTTACCAATAGTCTCTTCAAACCCATAGCCTGAAATTTGTGTATAGGCGTCATTAACCCATTCCGCTCTTCCTTTTCCATCACTTATTATAACGCCATTGTGGGTGCGGCTCGCTACAAGTGAAAGCTTCTTTATTTCCTCTTCATAGGCGGATAGATTTTTTTGGGTTATACTGTTTTGGTATTCTCGATAGATAGCGGGATTAAGGCGGGCAAGATTATCTTTTAAGATATAATCATCTACTCCCTTCTTTACGATCAAGTCAACGGCGTTTTCATCACCGAGGGCACCTGTAACAAGTATAAAAGGAGAGTCTATATTATGGTTTTTTAAAGCATCCATAGCTTTAAAAATATCATAGCCGGGGATACTATAGTCCGACAAGACGATATCCGGAGTGAAGTGATTGAGGTACTCCTCAAAAGATTCACCACCCTCGGCATGTTTGTAGGTATAGTTGAAGTCCGCCTTATCAAGCTCAAGAATGATGAGCTCGAAGTCATTCGGATTATCTTCCAGCATTAATATTTTTATATCATCATTGATCATCTAAAGAAGGTCTCTGGTTAACTGCCAGCCAATAAATTCCAAGATTATTAACGGTCTCTACAAACTCTTGATAGTTTACTGGCTTTCGGACGTAGCTGTTGGCTCCAAGATCATAACTTTTAACAATGTCTTCATCTTGCTTGGAAGTTGTCAGCATGATAACAGGGATATATTTTACGAAAGGGTCCTTTTTAATATGTTCCAGAATTTCCAGACCATTTACTTTTGGGAGATTAATGTCTAGAAGAATAAATGTGGGTCGGCCAAGCTCTTCCATTTCAGTAGAGTCTTTTCTCAAAAGAAAATTTAAAGCTTCTTCCCCGTCTTTAATGACCTTGATGTCGTTGGCAAATTTATTTGGGGCTGAAGTAGCTAAGCCCTGAATAAGGTACTAAATTTAGCTACTATGTATACACGTAAAAGCCGATTAACATCTCACCAGCAAAGCCGGTTACTCGAACACTTTGTAGCAGGAACAACGGC
>Ga0306906_1000329_pt1 | contig 19542 bp, 19 predicted proteins | sample AntRauTorcE11897_FD_190405 | JGI IMG/M metagenome (GOLD analysis project Ga0306906, IMG submission 190405) | Saline lake microbial communities from Rauer Islands, Antarctica - Metagenome Torckler E11 #897 (v2) (version 2) | ecosystem: Environmental > Aquatic > Non-marine Saline and Alkaline >...
TTTTGATTGTATTAGCGGCGTGGCTACTGGTAGATACGCTGATGCGAGGGATTGTGAGTGGGACCGATGGCAACATAAAGGGCTACGGTCCTTGGTCACAAGTACAGTGTTTTAGTCAGTCTGAAGTGGATATTGACCCAGACATTTTGGATATAACAGAAACAAGTACGGAGCCACCAGGTGCGGTTGATGCTACATATGGATATGTAGACCCGGTAACCGGTTTCATTACTACCACACCAGCCGGTGACCCGTCAGTTGCAGGCGCTGGCTTGAATGATGTGCAGGTTAAAGTTTTGCTCGATGGTGCCGGTATCGAGTACAAGAATAGTGTTGGTGGTGATGGCTTAAAGCAACATGTAATCGATGAGTTGATCAACCTAAACGCGGCGTGTGACTGTGACATAACAGTCACTTCATTGACTGACGGTAATCATGCGAACGGTCAGTTTAGCCATGCTAAGGGCTTTAAAGCCGACATCCGTTCAACAGGCGGCGGTGACCCAAACCCAAAGCTTGTTTCCTACGTGCAAAGTTTACCGTCGGCAGGACAGTGGCGGGATGGAACCAAGTTGCACTATGATGCAGATGCGTGCGCTACCTACGCAATTGAAACTGGACCACAAGCACACATTGATGTTGAATATAGAACGGGTTGCTAATCCAGCAAGCTGAAAACTCGGCTTTAAAATTATAGAAAGCTGGTGCCGGTTAACCTGACGCAATTGGCTCAAAACAAGGCCGATTCCAGTCGCTGAAATGACAATACATACACGTAGGACGTTGGGTAAGTAGTGTAGGGGAGCGCTTTTTTTGACAGTGATAGTCAAGCAAGTAGAATGGGTATATTGTCAGTAATTCATACAAAACTATGAACACTTCAACTACATACGACATTGATAACACACACGCCTTGGTAGTGGTATCTGCCAAAGAACACGGAAAAGTATATGAACTAGCAGACGGACAGATACAGGCCCTAACCTACACCGCAGAGCACCCGCCCACGCCCACTGACGACGAAGGCTTCTTTATGCGCAGTGGTGCCGGTGGCGAACTGCAGGTGGCAGGATACCCGAAAGAAACAGACGACGAACGTAACCTCGAACGGTATTTCAAAGCTATCGGCGGTGAGCTGACTGATCTACTCAAGCGACACAGTCCAACCGTATTGTTTGTCATCGAGCCAGAGCATCTCAAAGGGAATATTGCAGAGCGATTAGTTAATCCAACTCACATCCCGGTAAAAGTGGTTGCATACGGCAACCACGTCGAAACTGATTCAGATGAGATTCTCAGTATGATCCGGTCGGCCAATAGTAACGAGACCGATCCGAGTGATCCGGCATCAGTAGCTGGTGAAAAAGACGCTGAAGAAAAACGCAAAATCCTCGAGGTAGGGAAGCAGGTGTCAGGCTAATTGCAATTCTTCAACCTTTGAGACTAATATAACAAATAAAAGTCAGGGAATTTACCCTGACTTTTATTTTTTACGGAAAAAACTTAGCTTTGACCCAATTTTAAATGACTGAAAGGAATATTGAAATGCAAATACTCTGGTGGTGCAGAATTGTGTGGGGAGCGGGAATATGTCAAATCAAGCATCGCTATTTTGGAAAGTTTGGTATCATAGTTTGATATGAAAAATCTGCCGTTCGAGTATTGAAATGTTGCAAAGTTTGGTATCATAGATAGATATGAGTGACACTTCAAACAACATTGCCTACATAGACGGTCAAAATCTACATCTTGGTACAACCACTCGTGACCCAAAATGGATGGTTGACTTGGCTCGTTTTCGTATTTATCTGCAAAAGAAATACCACGTTACCAAGGCGTATTACTATCTAGGATATGTTCAAGACGGAACTGTATATGACAAGCTGTATGAAGAAATCCAAGAAGCTGGCTTCATTCTTGTATTTCGTGAACATAACTCTGCTATGAAAGGAACAAAGAAGGGTAATGTAGATGCAGATATTATTTTTTCGATTATGGAGCGTATGTATAGAAAAGAAGATTTTTATAAAGTCGTTCTTGTCTCGGGTGACGGTGATTATAAAAAGTTAGTCGACTTTTTGATTTCAGAAGACAAACTTGAAAAAGTGCTGTTTCCAAAACAAAGATATGCATCATCTTTATATAACAGTATCGGTGAGTGGTACCGGGCAGACCTTTCAGAGTCAAATACTCGCAAGAAGATAGGGAAATGAAAAAGGGGCCTTAGGTAGTTAGCCGTTCGGTCCCCTTTTTCTCGTGATACTTGCATTATACATATTTGCTAGCAAAATGCCAACATCTTATGCTAACAAGTTCTGAAACGTAACTTTGGGTAAAAGAAAATAGCTTGCTAATGCAAGCTATTTTCTAAAAGCGGGCCCACGAGGACTTGAACATTACATGTTCCGTATACCTTTTGGCTACTTTGGTTCGGCTTTGCCTCCAAAGTGACGCAAAAGCTTTTCGAGTCCCTTAGAACCTCGAAAATATATCATCTAAAACTCCGTTTTATTCTTCTTATTTTTGCGGGTCCACGAGGACTCGATTGTTACACAATCAGTATACCTTTTGGACAGATTGGTGCGCTCTGCTTCCAATCGTGACGCAAAAGCTTTTCGAGTCCTCGTGGACCTCGAAAATTATGTCATCATAAAACTCCGTTTTCTTCTTCCTAATTTTGCGGGTCCACGAGGACTCGAACCCCGGACGTCGGTTTTGGAAACCGATGTTTTACCACTAAACTATAGACCCGTTGTGCAGTAGTGTATGGGAAAGCTAGTATAAAATCAACTATGATAGCAAGTATAATTATATACCCCCAGTACTCTCTGAAGAGTCTGGGGGTGGTACGGTTACTGTTTCTTACGTATAGCGCCTTCTGGAGCTTTCCACTGAAAAGCTGAGCAGTCAGGTTTTCCGTTTGGTTTCCTTACACAACCTGGTGGCAGCACTGCACTTCCTGGTTCGTGACAGATTTTTGTGGTTCCATCTCCGAGACGTTCAGCATCTTCTGCTTGAGATGTAGCGTAGTTCCAGACGTCACCTGTACCTTTGCAGGGGTTCGGGTGACCTTCATTCTGTATAGTGTGCAGCTGAATTGTGTTTGCTTTTACTTCTGCCGGCAATGCTAGAAGCAAAATCAAAACTGCATAAAAGATCTGTTTCATTTCTCGCTCCTGTATATTTTGGACAAATAAAACGTACCGTTTTATTTGATACTGTTCAAGGTTTACATGTTCAAAAAATCTTTTATAGGTGTTTTTGCTGCCGAAAATGTCGGATCAATCCATTGAATCTCGGGGTCTTTTTTGAGCCAGGTGAGCTGTTGTTTGGCGAATTGACGAGTTTTAAAATAGAGTTGCTCGATCATGTCTTCTTTTGTAATTTCATCCTGCAAGTATTTGGCAATGTAGCGATATTCTAAGCCTAAAGCATCCATACGTTCCCAGGTAACTCCTTCGTAGTGTAAACGCTCGACCTCTTCGATCATCCCTTGCTCGACTCGGCTGATGATCCGCTGGTAGATATTGTCGTGCAACTGCTCCTTTGTGATTTCTATTCCAAAGATGAGCCAGTCATACGGAGATTCCTTGGCAACCGATTTTGGTACGGTGCCGAGGGTTTTAATGATTTCCAGCGCGCGTTCGACTCGGCGCCGATTATATTGGTCAATGTTGGCTGCGCGACGGGGATCTTTTTGCTCGAGTAACTCAAACAGCTCGTTGTCTGAGTAGTTCGCTAGCTCTTGGCGGTAGGTTAGGTCTGGCTCCACCGGTGCTGCCTGTATCTTATTGCGTAATAGATCGACGTAGAAAAAGGTGCCGCCGGCAACTACCGGGCAATGGTTACGATTGATGATCCCTTCAATTGCTGCCGTTGCGTCGGTCACAAACCGCGATCCGGTATAGATTTCCATCGGATCTGCCACATCTAGTAAGTGGTGCGGCACACCATCCATTTCTTCGGGGGTGATCTTGCCGGTTCCAAGATCCATACCGCGATACACTTGCCTAGAGTCAGCGGAAATTACCTCACCACCTATATGTTTGGCGACTTTGATCGATAGGGATGTCTTACCAGCCGCGGTTGGTCCGACAATAGCGATGACTTTTGGTTTGGCTTCCATATGAATAGTTAGATTAGCAGGGCAGTGGGCAAAAGAAAAGGCCGGCAGAAGTTTCCGCCGGCGCTTCATCAGTTGTATCCAACTGATTTTTTGTACGCTTCTAGCTGCAAGGGGTACTCGACAATGGCTTCATGTTGTTCCCGGTTCAGATGTTGATTCGCCAATGCCCATTCAATCAGGTGGTCAAATTCAAAGACTGGGTGAAGTGTGACCTCTAGCTTTGCCAGATCCTGGTAAGCATCTGCGCTGCGGTTCAAAAAAACGAGCAAGTCGGTGACTTTGCCACCAGCTTTCTGGATTGCCCGTATAGCCAGTTTCTTGGTCAAACTGCTGGCAACCAGATCGTCAATTAAGAGGGCTTGATTGGCATACTCTGGCAGATTGCCCTGGATTGCAAATGAACGCACCTCGTCTATCATCTGCTTTTGCAAAAAGAACCGTTTTGGATCACCAGGATTACAAATCATTATGGAGTCTAGGAATGGTGTCCCAGCTTGCGGTATATCGCACACAGAGCGGTTTGTCCAAAACAACCCCTGCTCTTTACCCAGCTCGAGCATGGACATAGCGACAGCATCGATGTCCATTTGCGTCATCTTTCCTTCCTTGACACCCTCGGGGCGCAAGTTGAGGTAGAATGGCGATCGCGGCGCTTTGGGCAGGTCTTGGTGGATGGCAAGCGGGAAGCCCACTTCGGTGTCGATGAGAAAGTGGCCACCTTCAAAGATCCTGGTGGCTGCTGCCTCTCGGGCGGTCATGTCTGCTATGTTGATCAAGGTACTAATCCCCGTCTTTCGCTGTTGCGTAGTTGGTAGTGCACAAACTCTAACCAAATTGGTTTGAAAAGGCAAGAAAAAACCGGCCCTCGCGCCGGTCTTGTGGCTATCGTGGCAAAGATGATCTTATCAACCATAAACCAACATTGTTTAACATTCGCTGCCAAAAGTTAAGTGTGGAACCGTCAATTGCTGATTTCAGCCTGAGCAGCGCTTGATCAGCATCACGAGAGTCTGAGTCGAGCTGCTGTCTGTCGATGTGCCTGGGCAATTTCTGAGGTTTCTTTGTTGACCGAAACATTGTCCGCTTCCTCCACTGGTTTCTAGTTACAATATAACATGTTTTCTATACACAATGCCGCGGGTTGGTGAGGATGTCTGGGAGACATTTGCAAGACTCAGTGAGCTACTTTGAAGCATAAAAAATAGCCAGTGAGTGGACAGCTTCTGTAAGAAGTTGAACCCGCACATCCGAAGATAATGGATGTACCAATTTAAAATCACTGTGCTGGAGGCGGGACTTGAACCCGCACATCCGAAGATAATGGGTTTTGAATCCATCGCGTCTACCGATTCCGCCACTCCAGCACACTAATTTCAAATATCATTTATGTAAAAAAAGTGCCCCACACCATTTTACCTACCAATTCCGCCACCCCAGGCATACATCTATTTGTATGTGAATCAGAGTCTACCAGAAAATATAAATAAATTCACTCATAATAGTTCTCCCCAGGGTTGGAATCTGTAGCTGTGGTAAAATGACTGGAACAAGGACGTAGAGCGTCTTTGAGGTAATACTTCATTTTATATGGCTTTTCAAGGTGACTCAATCTTTTGGGTCGATACTGAAAAAGTGGTTCCAAACCCGTTTCAGCCTCGACGCGAATTCGATCAAAGTAAACTCCAAGAACTATCGGAGTCTATTCGTATGTATGGCGTGCTGCAGCCGCTGACGGTAACTCGTACCGAAGTACAGCGTGACGATGGAACATTTTATACAGAATACGAGTTGATTGCTGGTGAGCGGCGTCTGCGGGCTAGTCGATTGGCTGGCGTAGCCCAAGTGCCGGTGATCATCCGTGAAGGCGAGCAAAACGAGCAAGAAAAACTCGAACTAGCAATCATCGAAAACCTCCAACGTGAAGACCTCAATGCTGTCGATCGAGCACTGGCGTTCCAACAACTGGCTGAACAATTTGAACTTTCTCATACCCAGGTAGCACAAAAGGTTGGTCGTAGTCGGGAGTACGTGTCAAACTCGATTCGTCTGCTGGACCTACCCGATCATATCAAGTTAGCGCTCCAGCGCGGTGAGCTCGGAGAAGGGCACGCCCGGACGCTCTTGATGTTGAATGATAAGCCCCAAGAACAAGAGACCATCTTTCGTGAAATTCTTTTGAAAAAAATGTCGGTCCGCGAAGTGGAGCGGATTGTGCGTAAGATTGCAATTGACAAAGTACGAAAAAAGCAGCACTCAGATATTGGTGATCATCTCATTGATATTGAAAAAGAGTTTACTGAAACACTCGGTACCCGAGTACAGATCCAAAAAACAGAATTTGGTGGCAAGCTGACAATTGACTACTTCTCAGAAGATGATCTTTCGTCCATCCTCAAGCGCATGCAAGCAGAATCAGGTGGTACTCAAACAGCGGCAGCCGCGGCATCAATGGCAGCTGTAGCTGCCGCAACGCCGCTTGTGAGTGCGCAGGGAGAAGATGCGGTTGAAATTGCTCAGTCTCCTGAGTATCAAGCTCCACAAAACCAGCAACCAAAGCACGCTGAGCAGAATATGGCTGCTGCTGATCCGGTACAACCATATACCCAGTCAGAACCACCTGAGGCTCCAGCAGAACCCGTTGAGCCGAAACTATACCACCAGTCTGAGTCGGCTACAGCAGAATCAGTTGTACCAGAACCCTCTACGCCAGAAACCTACCCGCAATCAGAGCCAGCTACACCAGTACAGTCAGAACCGGTTGCGCATTCAACAGCACCAGTAGCAGCTGAGCAGCAACCGTCGACACCACCGGCAGCTGATCCGAGTTTGCTCGAGCGCTTGGCTGCTCATACTTCCTTTGGGTTTAGTCGCCCCGAGCCAGTTGCAGAGCAGCCTGTAGCGCCACCAGAGCCGACCCCAACCAATACACCAGAACCTGAAACAGTAGCACCGGTCTATCCAGTCTCAGACGAGTATAAAAAGCCTGATTCACCACAGGTCGAACCACAGCCACCAGTTGCATCAAGTGCGCCAGAACCCGAAGAACCAAAAGATGAATCAGAAGATATCTATTCGATTCGGAATTTCTCTATCTAGTCTCTTTTTTAATTCTTTCTAAGGTACTGCGGATTTTTCGCTTGGCAATTGAAGTTCTAACACTTAAGAGCCATTTTTCTGTTGGTTGGGCTGATTTGCGCGTTTCGATAGCGACGATGTCACCGTTGTGTAGCTCTGCATCTAGTTGGGCCATTTTGCGGTTTACCATTACACTCGAGGTATGATCTCCAATGTCGGAGTGAATCGCGTACGCAAAATCAATTGGAGTCGCTCCGGCGGGGAGGTCCACCACATCACCAGTAGGGGTAAAGACAAAGATGCGATTGGTAAAGAAATCTGTCTCAGTATCTTCAATAAACTGAGACGTTGTATGATCTTCTAGTTTATAGGTTTGGCCAATTTGTGAGATCCATTTAGGGATTTTGTGTTCGTGTGGGACATCAGTGGTTTTGTCTATGTGAGCCACTGCCGGCGCTTGTTGACGACTAAACGGACGAAATAGATTGGGTAGTAAGCTTGAAAACCCAGACGTTGGGCTGAGGTTGGCATCTTTATCATCCTGAGTATTTTTATACAAAATATGTGAAGCAACACCGTACTCGGCTTCTTGATGCATTTGTTCGGTTCTGATTTGGACCTCAAGAATAATGCCGTTTGGAGTGGTGACGGTAGTGTGCAGTGATTGGTAGCCGTTTGGTTTCGGGAAGGCGATGTAGTCTTTTACTCGTCCGGGCAGGGGTCGCCAGAGCTGATGTACTATCCCAAGTGTGCTGTAGCAGTCTTCTACCGCTGGTACAGTTATGCGCATGGCCATCAAATCATAGACGGCAGTATCGTCCCAACTCTTGCGCTTGAGCTTATGGTACATACTATATAAACCTTTGACCCGATAAGATGTGTGAAAGGCTACAAAGCCGGTTTCAGCCAAGCGTTTTTGGAGTATTTTTCGTTCGCGCTCGAGTAGGTTTGCAGCTTTTCCGTACTTTTGGGTCAAAATTGCTCGTACTCGAGCTGCTTCTGCAGGGTAAACATAGGGGAACGCTAGGTCTTCCAATTCTTTACGAATCCCGCGCATCCCCAAGCGATGGGCGACCGGGACGTAGATTTCGAGTGTCTCGCGAGCGATTCTTACCCGTTTAGCTTCGGGGACATGATCAAGCGTTCCCATATTGTGGAGGCGGTCATGGAGCTTGATAATTAAAACTCTAATATCTTGACTGGTGGCTACAAACAGTTTGCGCAAACTTTCATTGTGGCGATCGGTACCGCGGTACCGGACAGATGAAAGCTTAGTAACCCCTTCAACCAGGAAAATAATTTCGTCACCGAATTCTTTAGCGATGTCTTGCGAGGTGACCTCAGTGTCTTCGATGGTGTCGTGTAGCAACCCAGCTGATATGGTTTTTGGACCCATTCCCATAGAGGCTAGTTGATAGCCAACTGCAGCCAGGTGGGTCATGTATGGTTCACCAGAGTATCGTGTGTATCCAGCGTGGGCTTTTTGAGCATAGGCGTAGGCTCGACAAATTAGATCGCGATCAATCTCGCTCCGCGAATTCAGTTTGCCTAAAATATCTTGCTCAGTGTACATATAGCCATGCTACACGCATATACAATTTTTGACAAATCACATAAGTATGTTGCGAATCTTGTTTAGATCTGATAAGGTATTTGTGCCGCATAATAATTGCGGTAAAAACGAAGCCAAAACACGGAAGAATACACAATGGGACAAAATATCCAAAAAGTACAAGTTGGATCACGCTCAACACCGAATCAGCGCAGTGTGGGCAACAAGGGTTGGGTTGGAGCTGAAGGGAAACCTCCAGGATTCAAGGTGGTGAGACATCCACCTGCGAAGAAGGAACCCAGCTCGGGTTCTGGCCGTGTTTCAACCTGCGGTTCAATCAACCGCGACTAGAGCCTGAGGCAGGCAACAAAACAGGCGTCGGGCAAAGTTTGCCCGCGCCACTAGTTCATCAATACAAACAAATAGTTCATTCAAAAACTCCGCACTATGGCGGAGTTTAATCGTTTTAATATTTAGTTACCGTTGTTTGAGCAACTCAATTGCCAGTTCTAGGGTAATGTCTTTGGTTTTGATGTCCTCGGGGATACTAATGCGTTTAAAGCCCTTGCGGAGGTATCGTCCACTTTTACTCTCGTACACGTTGACGAGTTTTTTCGTAGCTGGATTGAGGCCCAGTTCTTTGCATAGTGACTCACCTTTACGCATTTGCTTTGGTTCAGATAAAATTTCCATCGCTCGTTTGTAGGTGATGTCGTAGGGATTATCTTTCTTCGGGTCTTTGAGTGAGCGAAAATCACCGGCATGAGCGATGTACGGTCCGTACTGACCACTGTTGGCGATAACGGGTTCGCCGGTATCAGGATGCTCACCCAACTCGCGGGGCAGTAACAAATACTTTACCGCCTCATCCAAGGTCACGTCGTCAGCTTTTACTCCCGCTGGTAAGCTAGCGCGGCGCGGCTTTTCTTGTTTTTTGCCTTTTACTTTTTCGGGAATTTCACCAAGCTGGACATACGGTCCAAATTTCCCAGTAATCACAAAGATCGGATCGCCAGTTTCGGGGTGTGTGCCGATTGGTTCGTCGGGCTTCGGGATAGTGCCATCAATTAGTCTGGCGCCAGTACAGTCGGGGAAGCGAGAGCAGGATAGGAAGGTGCCGTTTTTACCGAGCTTGCGATCCATAGTTGCCTGGCACTCAGGGCAGGGGAACTCTTTAGGTCCGGGACCAAGGGTGGTGAGTTTTTCGATATCTTCTTTAGCTTCGACTGCTTTGTGAAAGGGTTTGTAGAAATCGGATAGCGTTTTGACATATTCACGATCACCAGAGGCGATTTCGTCGAGTTGATCCTCCATACCTGAAGTAAAGTCGTCGCCAATATAATCCATGAAGTGCTTTTCTAGGAACGAAGACACCACGTCGCCGGTATCGGTTGGAATCAACGTACGGCCATCTTTTTCTACGTAGCCGCGAGCGACGATTGTGTTCATGATTGAGGCAAAGGTTGACGGGCGACCGATGCCACGTTTTTCGAGTTCTTTGATCAAACCGGCTTCGCTGTAGCGACTTGGTGGTTGGGTTTGTTTGGCATCAATCTCGACTGAGGCACATGTAAGTTTGTCGCCCTCGGCTAGCTTTGGTACCTCGGTGTCTTCACCACGAGCCCGGGGGTCGATTTTCAACCAGCCATCAAATACCACCCGTGAGCCGTTGACGGCGAAATCTGGAATCGTCTCGGTGCTGTTAGCGACATTGGTAGAAAGCTTGGTTCGCTTGAGGGTCGCGTCCGCCATCTGCGAAGCGGTTGTGCGCTGCCAAATGAGCTCGTAAAGGGCTTTTTGGTCACCGGTGGCACCAGCACTCAACTTTTTGAAATTAGACGGACGCACAGCTTCGTGGGCTTCCTGCGCGTTTTTACTTTTACTTTTGTACGAGCGAGGAGACAGATAGCTGTCGCCATGTTGTTTTTTGATATACGCCACAATCTGCTTTTGCGCTTGATCAGATAGGTTGGTGCTGTCGGTACGCATGTAGGTGATGTGCCCAGCTTCGTATAGTTTCTGCGCGGCACCCATAGTTCGGGAAGGGGAAAAGCCTAGTCTGGTAGAGGCCGTTTGTTGCAGGGTCGAAGTGGTAAATGGTGCCTTGGGTGATCGCTTGGCTTCTGATTCTTTGAGTTTGGTGATTACCCAGTCGTGCTTTTCACCGACCTGTTTGATTCGGTCGGCTTCGGCTTCTTTTCCTGGTTCTTCGACGCAGGTGAAAGGGATCTGCGTTTTGCCTTCCTTGAGGTTGGCGGTTAAGACAAAGTAGTCGTCGGGAATAAATTTGCGGATCTCACGCTCGCGCTCCATCACTATTCGTAGGGCTGGTGATTGTACGCGGCCAGCTGACAAACCATAGCGAACCTTTTTCCAAATCAACCCCGAGAGGTCGTAGCCGACCAGGCGATCGAGTACTCGCCGCGCTTCTTGCGCTTCTTTGAGGTGCATGTCGATTGTGCGCGGCTTTTCAATCGCGGCCTGGACTGCTTCCTCGGTGATTTCGTTGAAGGCAACCCGTTTGAGTTTTACCTTTGGCTTACTCTCCTTGAGCAATTCCGCTACGTGCCAGGCGATTGCTTCACCTTCTCGGTCGGGGTCAGATGCGAGTAGGACCACATCTGATTTAGCTGCAGCATTTTGCAGACTTTCAATGACTTTCGCTTTTCCGGGAGAGACAATGTATCGGGGGACAAAACCAGCCTCGACATCAACGGCGTCTTTATTGGTCTTGGGTAAATCACGAACATGCCCAATACTGGACATGACCTTGTAGCCCTTACCAAGATACTTTTCAATGGTCTTGGCCTTAGCTGGTGACTCAACGATAACGAGGGTTTGTTTGGTGGAAGTTTTACTCATATTATGTATAGAACAAATACTAGCATACGCTGAAATTGTCAAATCAGTCGGACTGCTCGCCACTGTTGGCTTATGTATCGCAGGCTCCGATGTTCACAGACAATTGCAGGCACGCAAGCCTCGCCGACGCTCAACATAAGCCAACAGTGGCTGACGGTGTTACAGCGCCGCTCGATACATACCGCTATCTTGTACCACCAAGCCACCGAGCTCCATCGTCATCAATAGTTGGGTAGCTTTTGCTGTATCCATCTCAAGTTGGCGGATCAAGATATCTCGCGGGAGTGGTTCGTTGAGGGCTGCGAGTACCGCAGCTTCCTCTGACGATAGGTTCGGTAGGGCGATGGTTTTGGGTTCGTTGTTGGGATTGATACCGAGCTCTTGCAATATATCTGCGGCGCACGTCACTGGCGTGGCACCTAGCTTCAGGAACTGATGAATACCGGCGTGCTGCTTGGAGAATATGCTGCCGGGGACCACCAATAGCTCGCGGTTGTAATCGACACAGAGCCTCGCGGTGATCAAGGTGCCAGATTTCTCCGCCGCTTCGATCAAAAGGGTGGCGTGACTGATACCAGCTTGCAGGCGGTTACGCATGGGAAAAGACCATTTGGTAGCCTTGAAGGTGGGTTCAAATTCTGATAGCAGACAGCCACCAGCTTCGAGGATGCGATGGGCGAGCCGCTTGTGGCTCGCCGGGTAGAGCACTGAATCATCTATACCACCACCCGGAATCACGAGCGTATATAAATCATTCTTGAGCGCCGCTTCGTGGGCGAGTGAATCAATACCGAGGGCAAGTCCTGAAACGATACCTATATTGTATCCACGTAGTCCAGCGACCAGCTCATCAACCACTTGTTTGCCGTAGCTGGTGTATTTGCGACTACCGACGATCGTCAGCAGCTTCATGTTGTTTGGTGGGAGCACTCCACGGTAGTTGAGAGTCTTGGGAGGTTCCGGAATTTCCGCAAACAACGGTGGAAACTGCTCAGCTGGTACTTTAAGAATTGGAAACGACATACATACATAGTAACGCATTGTGAGTGTGCTATTCTCAATTAGAGAAGTGGGGAGAGGAGTGAACGTATGAAACTGGTAATAGGCTTGATGTTGATCTCGCTTGCGAGTGCTGCCGGTGCCGATAGTTTGACTGCGTTTAAACGCATTGAAAAGAGGTATAACGACGGTGACGAAGCATTGCCGTATGCCTTTGGTCCAACCTATGATAGACATACGAAATCAACCTTCTCCCTGTTTGGTCTCGCGCCAGAAATCGAAACGTGGTTGGGTATTGAGCGGTGCGGTTTAAGCGTTCATCCGAAAGCTCTAAGCTTCAAGAGTGCTGCAGCGCAATACATTATTCCTTTGCAGGGTGGCAAACCGCAAAAGTGTTAGGTGCAGCGTATCGCAGATGCGCTGTTTTATTTTGCCACCGAAGCCAAATTGGTTTATTTGCTGACTGTTTAATGTATACTTTCACGATATGTTGGATATCAAATTCATTCGCGAAAATCTTGACATCGTCAAGCTGGCGGCACAAAAAAAGAACATTACCATTGATCTTGATCGGCTCATCACGGTCGATGATTCGAGACGGGCGATCATGCAGTCGATGGAAGACAAAAAAGCCGAACAAAATCGCGTGGGGGCACAGATTGCCCAAGCGGAGAGTGATACGCAGCGGACGATTATGCTTGGTGATATGCAGGTCCTCAAGGCCGATATCCAAAAAGACGAGGAAACCCTCAAGCCAATTATGAAAGAGTGGCAGTCACTGATGCTCCAGGTCCCGCAAGTGCCTGACATGACGGTGCCAGATGGTACCAGTGATGAAGACAACGAAGAGGTTAAGGTCTGGGGAGAAAGAACCAGATTCACGTTTGACGCCAAAGATCATGTCGAGTTGATGCTCAAGCACAAGATGGTTGATTTTGAACGCGGCGCCAAGGTGCACGGGTTTCGCGGGTACTACTTGCTCGGCGATGGAGCAAAATTGTCGTGGGCAATCTGGAACTACGCTAACCAGTTCTTTGGTGACAAAGGGTTCATGCCCATGATCCCACCAACTATCGTTCGCAAGGCTAACCTGTATGGAACTGGTCATCTGCCTAATGAAGCTGAGGATGTTTATCATACACAAGACGAAGACTATTTGATTGGGACGAGCGAAGTTTCTATCATGGGGTACTACAGCGATGAGGTGCTCGAAGAAAGTGTATTCCCGGTGAAGTTCCTGGGGTTCTCACCTTGCTACCGACGCGAAGCCGGTAGCCACGGCAAAGACACCAAAGGATTGATCAGAGTGCACGAATTCTACAAGCTCGAGCAAGTTGTGCTCTGTGAAGCGTCGCATCAAACCAGTGTGCAGTTGCATGAAGAGATCAATCGCAATACTGAAGAATTCATCGAATCACTCGGGATTCCGTACCACACGGTCCTTAACTGTGGTGGCGACCTTGGGCAAGGACAGGTCAAAAAATACGACGTGGAGTTATGGGTCCCGGGTGAAGAGACCTACCGCGAGATCAGCTCAGCTTCCTATTTCCATGATTTTCAAACCCGTCGGTTTAATATTCGATACAAAGACGCCGATGGCAAGATGCGCTACGCGCACTCACTCAACTGCACAGCCATTCCAACGCCCCGCATTCTCGTGTCGTTGGTAGAAAACTTCCAACAAGCCGATGGGTCAATTAAAATCCCCGAAGCCCTACAACCTTTCTTTGGAAAAGAACAAATCGGGTAGCAGTAAGTTGCTGCTTCTTATTTCTGTTATAATCGCCTCATCATGCGAGATGAGACAAAACAGCTACTAATCAACCTCTCGATTGGGTTAGGGGTTTTTTCCTTGTTGGGATTGATTTTATACGGCGTGTGGTTTGGTAGTCGATCCGATGCCCTCACAATTGATCAAGTAATCGTTACCGGCGGCGAAACTATTTCTCACGCACGAGTGCAAGAATCGGTGAAGGCAGAGCTTGAAGGTATGTACGTGAATTTCATTCCCCGCAGCTTTGCGTGGCTGTATCCCCATGACGATATCGTGGCAACTGTGTCAGCCACTCCACGGGTTAAAGACCCGGTCGTAGAGCGAAGAAAGAAAGCCTTGGTCGTCACCTTTGCTGAATACGAACCAGCAGCGTTATGGTGTGACGCGGCTGAATCCTCGCAGTGTGTTTTCTTAGACGAAAATGGCTACGGGTTTGCCGCGGCACCTGACCTAGCCGGCGGCGCCTATACTCGTTATGTACAAATCGGCCAGTCGGCTAGCACCAGCGAAGTCTTCACTGACGCTAGTGACTTTGCCGCCCTGCAAGAGCTGGTCGAGTTGCTCGATGCGGCTGGTTGGCCGGTTGTATCGATTGAACTCGATCAAGCGCGGGACGCGTTTGTGCGTTTGGTAGGAGAGAGTGAACTGAAGGTATCGCTAACGCTCACCCCAGCTCAGACATTCGATAACCTACAGACCATCCGAGCTGCAGAGCAATACACTAATCTTGCGCCAGGTAATTTTGCTTATGTTGATCTGCGGTTCGGGAATAAAGTGTTCGTTAGTATTGAGGGCGACCCAGCAGATGTCGCAATACCAGAATTAGAAACCGAGCAAGAGGGAATAGAAAACGCCACCTCGAGTGAGGCGGCGGAGTGAATCATTGATGATCAAAAGGTTGTGTGTCGTCTTTTGCATCCTTCCGAGTCATCAGAAATCTGAAATAACACACAAAGCCGACAAGAATCATTCCTCCCAAGCAAAGTATCAAGTATGCCCAAAGTGGCAGAATTCCTTCGCGGAAGAGGTCTGTAATCTGCCAAAAGCAGAATCCTCCAATCAGCAAGAACAGTGCGATGATGAAATAGCGCATGCGGTACTCCTTGGCTTGCGTTGTTTTCGTCTTCCGGTAGAATGCCACAACTGTGAACTTCTGGCAACAGATCCCTAAACCAATGATGGTAGTAGCACCGATGGCGGATGTCACCGATGCGCCGTTTCGGCGCATGATTGCTAAGTATTCAGCGCACAAGCGAGCTGATGGGACAATTGGTGGTCCTGACGTGATGTGGACAGAATTTGTCGCCGCTGATGGTTTGATGCGAGCTACACCTGAAGGTCGCAAAAAGCTCATGGCTGATCTGATCTACATCGAAGAAGAGCGTCCTATTGTCGCGCAGCTGTTTTCTAGTAACGAGGAATACATGGAAGCCGGGGCTCGGTTGGCGGTAGAGTTGGGGTTCGATGGGGTTGATTTAAATATGGGTTGCCCAGCGCAAGCCATCATGAAGCAAGGGTGTGGAAGCGCGATGATCAAGCATCCGGCCCAAGCTCGGGCAGTGATTCGAGCGGCCAAACGTGGTGCGGGTGATGTGCCGGTGTCCGTCAAAACTCGTTTAGGGTACAACGTAGACGAAGTTGAAACCTGGATTCCTGAAATCTTGGCCGAACAGCCCGCAGTGCTGTCGGTGCACGCACGAACCCGTAAGGAATTGAGTAAAGTCCCGGCCAAATGGGATCGTCTGGCGCGAGTAGTCGAGATACGTGATCAACTGGGTAGCGACACGCTCATTATTGGTAATGGGGATGTCCTGTCGCTCGTTGATGCGCATAGCAAGGTGGCTCAATCTGGCGCAGACGGTGCGATGATCGGCCGCGCGCTATTTGGTAACCCGTGGTTATTCCATCCAACTAAACGACTGCCGCACGAATTAGTGGCGCTCCCAACCCACGGCGTTAACCGTGAAGAGCTGATTGCGGAATCAGATCAAAGTGATGCTGCGATCGACTACATTACGCTTGAAGAGCGTTTAGCGGTGCTGGTCGAACATACGAATTTGTTTGTGGAGCTGCTGCCGTTTAAAAATTTCAATACCATGAAAAAACACTACAAGGGTTACATCAATGGCTTTCCCGGGGCAGCCCAATTACGTGCCCAGCTAATGGAGCAAAATACACCCGCCGAGGTCGAGCAAGTTGTACACAATTTCCTGGCTTCTAAAAACTAGTGAGCGCAAAGGTTGCTACACTATGGGTATGAATGAAATTCTTCACGCAAATGTATTTTTTGTCATTGCTAGTATCGCAACAGTAGTGTTCTCGATTATTGTGAGTTTGGTTTTGTACAACATACTAAAAATGGTAAAGAGCCTCCGCAAGATTATCGAACGGATTGAAGCAGCGAGTGAGCAAGTAGCCGATGATGTAGCCCAAGCTCGATCATTGTTGTATAATGGGGGAATGATTGCACGAGTGATGGGATTCATGGCTGGAACAAGACGGAAAACAAGACGCAGTCGATCAGATGATTAGTCAGGTAGTAATAATATAAAAGATATGGCAAGCAAAAAATCAAAATCAAAATCAGATTACAGTACCAACCAAAAAATTGGTATGGGGGTTGGACTAACTGCCGCCGCGGTAGCGGCCGCTGGAGCCTACTTTTTATACGGTAGTGAAAGCGCCGCCAAGAACCGAAAGGCGGTTAAAAGTTGGACTCTTAAAGCTAAGGCTGAAGTTCTCGAAAAACTTGAAGATGCTAAAGAGATGACTACCGAGGAATACGAAGAACTGATCGCAACTGTAGCTGGTACCTACGCTGGAGTAAAAGGAGCAACCAAAAAAGACCTCAAAGAATTTGCTTCAGAAATGCAAGACCACTGGAAAAAAATCGAAAAGATAGGAAAGGCAAAGAAAACCGAAGTTAAAAAAGCCGCGAAGAAAGTAACCAAGACCGCTAAGAAAGCACCAACAAAGGCTGCTAAAAAAGCTACCAAGAAGGTTACCAAGTAACGCGCAAAGATAAGAAAAAGCCCGGCAGCCACAGGCTGCCGGGCTTTTTCTTATCTGTTATACTGTCATTACTATGTCTACCACCAGTGCGCTGTATCGCAAATACCGACCAGAATCATTCGATGATGTACGAGACCAAGATCATATTGTCAGTGTGCTCAAAGGCGCAATCGAAAAAGGCGAAATTCCGCACGCTCTACTTTTCTCTGGCACCAGAGGAACCGGCAAGACAACCCTGGCCCGGATCTTCGCTACTGCTATTGGAACCAGCGCTATGGATCTCTACGAGATTGACGCGGCTAGTAATCGTGGCATTGATGACATTCGCGAGCTCAAAGAGGCGGTCCATACTCTGCCGTATGAATCTGAGCAAAAAGTCTATATCATCGACGAGGTGCACATGCTCACTAAAGATGCTTTTAATGCGCTTCTAAAGACCCTCGAAGAACCGCCAGCCCACGTAGTGTTCATCCTTGCTACTACCGAGGAAGAGAAGATCTTGAGCACCATCCTCTCACGTTGTCAGGTGTTTAAGATGCATTCACCATCCCGAGCGGTTCTGGCTGAAACAGTGACAGACGTTGCTAAAAAAGAAGGCTTCACCCTGAGTCCTGGTGCAGCTGATTTGATTGCTGTCGCGGCTGATGGTTCTTTCCGTGATGCGCTCGGTGTTACCCAAAAGGTCATCATGGCCTCCGGCGACACAATTGGCGACGCCGACGAAGTCGCAGCCATTATCGGCGCACCAAAAGTCGCGACTATGCAATCGTTAGTCCAAGCGCTACACGACAAGAACGTGGATGCGGCCTTCGAAGCCGTAGCAAACGCCACCGCCGCCCAAGTCGACATGAAACTATTTGCCCGACTGCTCCTTGAGCATATTCGTGCAGTTATGCTCGTACGTAACCAGCCAGCCAAAAAAGACCAAATCCTAGCCCGATTTGGATCTGATACCGCCGAGTTGATTGGTAGTATTGCAGCCGGGGACACCGCCATCAACTCACACCTACTCCTGCGGTTCCTTCAAGCAGCCGACCAAATCAGCCGCTCCCCAGTCCCACACTTGCCACTAGAAATCGCTATAATGGAATTAGGAGAGTAGTAGGGTGTATGAAAATCATTCTTGTTCGACATGGAGAGACGGCCGAGAACCGGGCTCACCGCCATCAGCCGGAACATACACCGCTGACTATCGCCGGCCGCAAACAAGCAGTCATAGCCGGGGAGAAACTTGGGTCAATTGGAGCGACTCACATTGTTTCTAGTCCGTTAGTGCGCACGCTGCAGACAGCCAGCCTGATCGCTGATCAGCTCGATATGATCCCTAGTATCGATTACTCTTTGGTAGAGCTGAAGCGTCCACCAACCATGACAGGTCATACCCACCGGAGCTTCCGTTCGCTTTTCTTTTACCAAAGGTGGTATATAGGACTAACAAGAGTCGGTGAATCATATCGACAAATCCGTGAACGGGTAAAAGAGGCTCAGATTAATCTCGTACGATTACCATCAGACGCAACCGTAGTAGTAGTGTCGCACTCAGTATTCATCAGTATCTTTCTTGCGCACATGTGTAATGCCCGAATGATGAACCCAATACAGGCCGCACGCACCTTTCTCAAGCTGGTGAAAATGAAAAATACCGCCATGTTTGAACTCACCTACACACCGATTGAAAACGGTTGCCAATGGCAGCGGACAAATGACTTGAATCTATCCTAATTTCTGGCACTATAGGTGCCACGGTTATTTTGGTTAGTTGCAAGTAACGAACAGAACATGAAGAGTGCGACAACAAATAACCTAACACATTGCCCGATCGTCTAATGGAAAGAAATCGAAGATTTCTTGCTTGAACTACACTCGTAATTCAAATGTAAATAAATTTTCATTTGTTTCCTCGCTTGTCCAAGTAGGACTACCGTCCTCCCATTAGACGATCAAATATGCTATAAAATAGCGCCTTGCCCGATCGTCTAATGGTAGGACTGCGGTTTCTGGTACCGTCAACCGGGGTTCGAATCCCTGTCGGGCAGCTCGTAAGAAAAATCTCCGTAAGGAGATTTTTCTGTCTACGAGCTGCCCGACAAGAAATAGTCTGGGAGACTATTTCGGGGGATTCGAAAAGCTTTTGAGTCAGAT
>Ga0306906_1000334_pt1 | contig 19377 bp, 19 predicted proteins | sample AntRauTorcE11897_FD_190405 | JGI IMG/M metagenome (GOLD analysis project Ga0306906, IMG submission 190405) | Saline lake microbial communities from Rauer Islands, Antarctica - Metagenome Torckler E11 #897 (v2) (version 2) | ecosystem: Environmental > Aquatic > Non-marine Saline and Alkaline >...
AAAAACAAGCTATTGCTATGATTAATGCAGAGTTAATCCGTTTTAAAAAAATAAAATCCTCAAAAATCAGAAAACCCGGAAAGGTCAAGTAATTCAAAGGCCTCTACATAATCAAATCGATCCCTGGGATCAGAAATCAAACTGTCTTCACGTTCAATAGGTGGTTCCGAAGTAAGGTCTCCAATATTATGCAGGAATAGATTCATCAGGCACATACGCGCGGTATTGGCTACAATCTCCCAACCCTTAAAGGTTTCGTATTTTAAAAACTCCTTCTCTTTTTTATCGAGGTCGTGATTTTCGAGGATGAAATCATAGGAGGCCAGAAAAAAACCGCCGGTGCCACAAGCTGGATCTCCGATGGTTTTCATAGGCTCCGGCTGTACGCACTCCACCATAGCCTTGATAAGAGGCCGTGGGGTAAAATATTGACCGGCACCACTTTTAGTATCTTCGGCGTTCTTCTCCAGCAGACCTTCGTAAATGTCTCCCTTCACATCCGCGCCAAGCATCACCCAGTCTTCACTGTCTATCATTTGGATGAGCTTGTACAGCTTTGCCGGATCGGTAATTTTGTTCTGCGCTTTCACGAAAATCTGACCAATCATGCCTTCCTGTTGGCCCAATCCACGGAGCAGCGTTACATAGTGCCGTTCCAGTTCGGAGCCACTTTTTTCGGTGAGGCTTTTCCAATTGTATTCTTCGGGAATATGCGTTTCCAGATCGTAGGGCGGCTGGCTGTATTCCCACGCCATTTTAAGAAACAGAAGATAGGTAATTTGCTCCAGGTAATCGCCATAACCAACGCCGTCATCCCGCAGGGTGTGACAAAAATTCCAGACTTTTTGTACAATTCCGTTTGTGGTCATATTATGTTAAAAATTTTTAGGATTATTTTGATCCTCTTCCCATTGGGCCGGGTTGTTAATGATATATTCACGAATACGTTGCAATGATTGTTCATCCCGGATAATATGATCATAATAATTTCGCTGCCATAATTTACGATCAAAAGGTGGGAATAGGTTCTCCTTTACGCCGCGAATATATTCATTCGTTGTCATTGTTTTAAACCATTGGCTGATTGCCGGAATGGAGGCCGGTTGTGTTTCAAAATCCGGTTCGGGCGAATCTGGTTGGGGTGGTCCCACGTGACCACCCTTGGTTTCGTCTTGGGGTTTACCGCCCTTATTACGGCTATTGCCTTTTTTCGGGTTGACACGTGGATCAACCCCTACGTTTTTTTGGGGATTAATAATCCCAACGATGGCGTGAAAATGGTTGGGCATGATTTGATAAACGTCCAATTGGGCGTTGGAAAATTTTCCAGAAATTTTATTCCACCATTCATTTATCATCTGTCCGGCTGTATTTAAAATCATTTCACCATTCTTTATTTCCCCAAACAGGCATGGCCGGTTTTGCACGCAGAGGGTAAGGAAGTATTGGCCGGGTGAGGAATAGTCGTGGCCTTTCAGGCGAATAGAACGACGGTTGTGTTTTTGGGGATCGTAAGCCATTATGAAATTAATTTCCCTTCAAATGCTTTTTTGAGAATACTTTGTCGTAGAGCCTTAGATTTCTTTAGTTCCTTCTTTATAGTTTTTTCCAGTTGTTCAACTATCGATATTTTGGATTCTAACCTTTCAACAACTTCGTTCTGTTCTTCTTTAGAAGGCACGACAATATTCAAATTCTGGAATTTGGTTTTGTTCAAAATTGGTAGCGTTGTTGAGGATGTATTTTCCTTGATTTGTTCTTGGAAAAACGGAGATATAATTTGGAAGTAAATAAAATTAGGATTCAGACATTTAAATGGGCTAATAGAATTTATCTGCTGGTTTGATGCACCTTCCCGTCTAGTAATTCCTGTTTTGCCAATCGTAGCTCCAATGCAAGTAACTAATATCGAATTGATGATAATGTCCCGCCTTTCACCAATTTTGCATCAGCCAGCTGCGGGACTTTACCAAACAACCTAACCGACTGCACCATAAGTGCGCCATCTGTCGGTCAATCAGGAGCAGTGATCTGGACCTTTACCGGAACTTTGGCCCCCGGAAAATCAGGAACCGTAACCTATCAAGTCACCATCGAAAACTAACTATTATGAAAGATTCAACATTAACAGACCGTCAAGTAAAATCAATTTTTGTAGTGGATGATTGCGAATCGCATAATATTCTTCTAAAGAAGTTGCTAACTGATTGCGGCTACCAAGTACATACTTTTAACGATGGGTACGATTTATTGGAAAATCTTAAGGAAGAAAAACCACACTTGGTTATATCAGATATAAATATGCCCGAAATAAATGGTTTTGATTTGTGTAAAGAGATCAAAAGTCGTTCCGAGTCAAAAGACATTCCGGTGATGTTTGTATCGTCATTGGATGAGGACGAGGTAAATGGAGAGGTGGAAAAAAACGGAGCTGTTGGTTTTGTACAAAAACCATTTTCCAAGAAGCCACTGATGGATGCGGTGATGGCGCAGAAATTATAAATGTCCAAAAAAATATAATTTTGCGCCAACTTTATCATAAAAAAAGTTAGAAATAAGGTATCCCTTTTGAATATGATCTAAGCCCATCCATATTTAGTTCCATTATGTCCGAAAGGGTACTGCCTTTGCCTTTCCCTATGAATATGCAGCAAAGTGTCCTGCAAACTCTTGGGTCAGCATCCTCATTTCCACTGTTTAGCGCCAAGCGCATTTAAAAAAACCATGTTATTTGGTTATACTCAAACGAAGCGTGAGTCATCAAAAAATCGTTGATTTACTACATCAGGAGATAGATAAAAGTGCTGAGAATATCGTTGGATTTTGATCTCTATATATGATGCAGAGGATATTTACAATACTTTTAAGGTACCAAAAGTGGCAAGAATAATTCCTGATTTTAAATATTAAAGTTATAGAAATTTTTGTAGAGGGAACAAAATCACTGTTTGTTACCGTTACTTTAGTCAATAGTATTCAATCAAGACCTATAATGCTTTCAACCCTGTCTTCATACATTAACTACGGAATGGCTATACTATCAGCCATTATTTTATTATTGCATGCAGATCCCTCAAAAGCGGATGAGGGTGTTGAGCGTAACTATCAAGCCGGCACTTTCGACAGTTTGAGCCATGCGGTGCTTCAAACACCAGTGAGTCGGCTCTATCTTAAAACAGTGCGACCGGATACCGTTCATCCCGATTCCATACCCTACAGCGTAGATCCATCGCTGGGGCGGCAGCTGCTAAAGGCCCCCGCGGTAGTATTGCATACCGCAACCTTACCGCTAAAATGGGGTATCATCTGGATCAACGAAAGCCAGGTGCTCCCCAAACTTTCAAACTTCTTTTTGAATGATGAGGGAACCGCCGGCTTTTATCCCAACTTTTCTTTTGGGGGACGAACGGCTTTTGCCGCAGGCGTTACCTACTTTAACCGGGATGTATTCGGCTTGGGGCATTCACTGGATTTAAATACATTTTATACCAACCGCACCAATTTTAAATTTGGCTTTAATTATAAAATCCCCCCCGATAAAAACAGTCGGTATCAATTTGATATCCGGGGAGGGGCCCGAAAAAATGGGGACCAAGATATTTTTCTGGGTGGCAATGACGGCCCCGAAGATCTGGAAATAGAGTATGGTATAGAAAATTACAACCTTCAGGTTGATGCAGGTTATTTACTTCGCTCCAATGTACTTGCCACGCTCAGCAACGGCATCAAACATACAAATATCAGCAATGTATCCACGCGCACAGAAACCGGAGAATTTGTAGGAGGCTTGGTTAATTCGGAGGGTTTTGGCTTGGGAACCATTACGCTGGCAAATACCGGTCTCAGTGCAACATTTGATTTGCGCAATGCCGATTCCAAAAATAAAAATACCAATTTGGTAAGCACCGTTACCTCAAGCTACGATTTTAAGCAAACCAAAACGCGTATTTATTCAGGCGCCCTGTTTGATGCAGGAATCAGTTACAACCGCAGTATCAATGAATCGACCTACGAATTTTTAAGATACTACGGCGATTGGCAGCAGTTTTTACCCCTTCCCGGCTGGCCTCAAAACCGCCGTTTTGCACTGCGGGCCCGTCTCGAAAAACGGTATCCGCTGGGTGATGGTTTTGTTCCCTTTTATGAGCAAAGCTTTTTGGGTGATGCCGGCAATCTGCGCGGTTACGAGCAAGACCGCTTTCGTAATTTAGGGTCGCTGCTGTTGACCCTGGAATACCGGTACCCCATCTGGGATACCTGGGATGCGGTTGTGTTTACCGATCAGGGACAGGTATTTAGCGAATTTAACCAAATTGCATTTAACCGATTTAATGGAGCAGTGGGGACCGGGCTGCGTTTTATGACGGCCTCAGACTTCTTGTTTCGGGTTGAAATTGCCTTCAGTAAGGAAGGCGCTCAATCTCTGCTTCAATTCAGCACAAACTTTTAATTTTATTGCTGTAAGATATGTTCAGCTATGCAAAAAATAAGAATAAAGCTTTAGGCGGTTTAGCTGTCTGCTCCCGTCTGATGATTGTTGCCTTAATTTTAGGAGTGATAGGCGGCTGCGGTGCCAGTTCGCCGTACTATGCCAATTCCGGCAGCCCGGATGATGTATTCTCCACGCAGGCCGAACCGCAGTTTACAATGTTCTTTATCGGTGATACAGGATCGCCGGCTGCTTATCCGCCGGAACCCAATTTGGTTACGCTTCAACACCATCTGGATACAGCAGGAGAAAATTCAGCGGTCGTTTTTTTGGGAGACAATATTTACAGCTACGGGCTGCTGCCCCAAGATCATCCTAACCGTGTAGAAACCGAACGCCGTATGGATGCTCAAATAAAAATTGTTGAAGATTATCCGGGACAGGCTATTTTCATCCCCGGTAACCACGATTGGAATGATGACCGTCCCAAGGGATTGGAAGCCATCAAGCGCCAGCAAAAATACATCGAAAATCGACTTGGTGATATGGGTTTTATGCCTGATGACGGCTGTCCGGGTCCGGTTGAGGTACGGCTTGATTCGGTTAATACGTTATTGGTATTGGATACCGAGTGGTGGCTGTATCCCCATGAGAAACCTAGACTGGAACAATGCGCGAATGGCAGCAAAGAGCAGTTTGTACAGGCCGTTGACTCGCTGGTTCAGCAAAACAAAGACCGTAATCTTTTTGTGGCCGGCCATCACCCCATATATACCAACGGCAAGCACGGCGGATATTTTCCAGCTACCGACCACTTATTTCCTTTGCTCGATATTAGCCCTTTGTTGTATATCCCTTTGCCGATTTACGGCTCGATAAATCCCTTATATCGAAAATATCAGGGCTATCTGCAAGATGTGGCATCGGGTCCATACAGCAAATTGCGGAATGAGCTCATTAAAACATTTAAAGCCCACCCGCGCTTGGTATACGCCGGTGGACACGATCACAGTCTGCAACATCACCCCATAGGAAAACAACATTATATTGTGAGTGGAGCGGGCACCGTTGAAAACTATGTTCGCAAGGGAAAATCTGCCGCCTTTGCCTATTCGCATAAAGGGTTTGCCCGTATTGACCGTTATGCCAATGAGGTGGTGTTATCATTCTGGATACCCCAAAGAAACCAAAAGACGGGCCGAATGGTTTATCAAACCGTACTTTATACCAACTAACTATTGAAATTGAATCGTATGTTTTTTTCAACAGGCAGCATTATTAATAAAGTTATAACGATTGTTTTTAGCGCGATTATTTTTAGCGCTTGTGCATCATCAAAGCCTTACACCCTTGATCCGATAAAAACATTTGATCCCGATAATAAAGACATTCCCGCCCCGCCGAAAACGGAAGAACATTTCAGTTGGGAAACCTTGTATTACAGTACCTTTTATCAAATGGAAAAACCGCTTGATTTAGGTCGAACGGCGCAAAAGGTCGGCCAGTTTATGGGCATAAGTGGCCGCGATGAAGCGGTAAACATTAACGTGCTTGATGAAGTGCCCAATTCCAGCTGGTACACCCGGCGCCATTATTTTGAGCCCATGAGTATTTCTGAGCTGAAAAAGGGGCCGAATAAAGCCGGTGGTCCCGACACCAACGAAAAGATTACGGTGGTACGGGGAAAATCGGAGGGGGTAACGCCGGGTTTTACCATCAAAGATGCCAAAGGAAATACGTTTATCATAAAAGTCGATAATTCGGAATTCCCTGAGTTTTCTTCCTCTTCGGAAGTTATTTCCACACTTATCTATTATGCCTCGGGGTATTACACGCCCCAAAATAGCATTGCGTATCTTAATCCTAAACAGTTGATTGTAGGAGATGAAGCAACCATAACCAAGCAGGGGATGGAGCAGGAAATGAGCCGGGTTGATTTGGACACTATTCTTACCAAAGCCTATAAACGGGAGGACGGCAACCTACGGGTGCTGGCCAGCAAGTATGTGGAGGGGCGACCGATGGGACCATGGAGCTTTTTGGGTACGCGTGAGGATGACCCCAATGATCGCATTCCGCATGAAGACCGCCGCGAAGTGCGCGGGCTGCGGGTATTGGCTTCCTGGCTGAATGATACCGACCGCCGTAAGGCCAATACGCTGGCGACGTATGTAGAGGATGGAGATAAAAAATTCATCCGGCACTACCTGCTGGATATGGGTTCTACGCTGGGTACTAACGGGCTGAGCTTGCGGCATACCAAAAGAGGACAGGAGTATCGCTACGACTTGCGTTACATGGCATTACTGTATGGAACCCTGGGACTTTATGTGAAGCCGTGGGCTAAGCCGGAGGCTACGGAACGTCCTTTTTATAAATCGGTGGGCTATTATGAATCCGAAATATTTAGTCCTGCCAATTGGGTGACCAGCTATCCCAATCCGTCCTTTGAAAAGGTAACCCCGCGGGACGGTTTTTGGGGTGCAAAAATGGTAATGGCTTTTTCTGATGAGGATTTGCAGGCTATTGTTGAAGAAGCCCGGCTTTCCAACCCTGAAGCACGGGAATATATGATTAAGGTATTAAAGGAGCGGCGCGATAAAATTGGGCGGTATTGGTTTCAAAAAGTGAACCCGCTGGATAAATTTTCGCCTCGTCTTACCGGTGACAAACTTGTTCTTTCATTCGCCGATTTAGGTATTGACGGACATCTGTTTGATGCCTCTCAAACGAGCTACAGCTACCATGTTGGCAGCAAGGACCGCTGGTTTTTGGAAAACAGGAAAACCGACCGGCCTGCCATTACGGTTGATCTTTCATCACTGCCGGTTAAAAAACAGGAGGGTCCGATGGTCGTAAAATTCCAAATTAAAACGCTTCGGGATGGAAGCGTTTCCCCGGATAAAAAGATTGATGTTTATGTGATGGTTGATGGAAGCCAAAGCAGAGTATTGGGCTTGGAACGGGAAAATTAGTACAGCGTATTTTTTTTGAGATAAAAAATCCTTGAAAGCCATTTGCTTACAAGGGTTTAAGTACCCTGGACTGGAGTCGAACCAGCACTCCCTAAACGGGAACTGACCCCTCAAGCCAGCGCGTCTACCAATTCCGCCACCAGGGCAACGCTAATTGAATCAATTTTAATTTCCTAAAAAGTCCTCCGAAGCGCTACGTCGCTAAAGCTTTGAAGCGTCGGCGACTTTAGCGAAGGAGGACCACCAGGGCATAAATGAGGGTAAAAATTAAAGCTTCAAATATATAGTTTTGTATCCTTAAATGACAAATAATAAACGACAATTTCCAAATTGTTTGTTATTTGGTTTTTGATATCTAAAATTTTTGAAAACTCAACTTTCAGAGAGTTGCTTTCGTATGTATTCATTATCCGGAGCCATCTTCTGGGCCTGCTGATAATACGTTTGGGCCTTTGCATCCTGACCGGCTCGTTGCATCAAATCACCCATCAAAATCCAGTTTTCCACGTCTTTTGGGTTTTCTTTTATGCGATTCAGCAGGTATTCAATAGCCTCATTTCCCTGATCATCCATGATCATATACAACACCAAATTGCGGTGCGCCGCGGGTGAATCATCCAGGTCGATAGCTTTTTCAAAATCCTTCTTGGCCGACTCTGCATCATCAAGTTGAAGCTTGGCAAAGCCACGTAAATTGTAGTATCCGCTCTTTTCTTTATCCAACGCAACAGCGGTATCGAGAGCCTGAATACTTTTTTCCCACTGATTTAGCTTTTGAAACACCATGGCTTCAAGATGGTAGCCGTCGGAAGTGTTAGGCTCCATTTTTTGCAGCTTGTGAGAAATATCAAGAGCATGGTCGTAGTCTTCATCCTTAAGTACAGCTAACCCTTCATCGAGTTGATCTTCATAATTCATGGACATAAATAAGTCAGTAGGTTTAAATCAGAGTGTTGTTAAAAATAAGGCTTTTGCGGCACTCTGCAAAGGTGGTGAATGTACAAAAATAGGTCGCAGCAAAAGGCGAAACCCGAGTTAAGAAGTGCTATGATGAGGGTTCGGAATCCTCATCATCTATCTCTTCATATTCCGCTTCCTCAATGTTATTCAGGTCGTCTTTATTAACCTGCCCGTTTTCGGTACGTTCGTTCCGCTGCTTGTTTTTCTGTTGCTTCTTTTGCTGGCGAACGTTTTTAAAAGCTTGATAAAAGAAACGAAAATTACTGTTCTTTTTGCCGCCTCCGGGCGATAAAAACTTGCGGCTGATAGTCCGCACCACAAAAATGAATATTAAAACTATAACAAACGTCTTAAGCATAACTAATCGGGAATAATATTTATGTGCGTATTGCCGCGCACCGGCTGGTTAAATATCTGTTCATCAATATAATTCAAATGCTTCTCATTATTAACAAAGTCTATCTCTGATGTATTAATGATAATAAGCGGTGATTTATTGTAGTGATAAAAGAAATGATTATAAGCATCGCTTAGTTCCCGCAGGTAGCTTTCCGAAATGTGTCGCTCGTATTCACGGTCGCGGTGACGGATATTGTCCATTAGCCGCTCGATGGAGGCCTGCAGATAAATAACCAAATCGGGTTTGGCCGAAATGCCGGACATGATATTGAAAATGGAATCATAAAGCGCCATTTCATCTTCATTTAGGTTGAGGCGGGCAAAAATACGATCTTTATCAAAAATATAATCTGATACTGTTGTCTGTTGGAACAGATCTTTGCTGAGCATTTTTTGCTGCTGCTTAAACCGGCTGGCCAAAAACGCCATCTGCGTGGGGAAGGCATACCGCTCGCGATCGTTGTAAAACTTGGGCAAAAATGGATTATCATCAAACTGCTCCAGCACCAGCCGGGCATTGTGCCGGTCAGATAACAGGGTGGCCAGTGAGGTTTTTCCCACACCAATGACGCCCTCAATAGCAATGAATTCAAATTTATTTTCCATTCGTCCAGCTCAGATTCGTTCGTTTCAGGGTTAGTGCAGGCGCCTGCTCAATTAGTGTATCAATGTCCGTACCGCTTTCAACATCACGCCAGGCCGGAAACAGATCCCGAAGCGGTTCCAACACAAACAGGCGGTTGGTATATTCAGGATGCGGAATGATAAGATTATCGTCTTGAATCACCAAGTTCCCAAACGAAATAATATCGAGGTCGATGGTGCGTGCACTCCAGCGCGGATGACGGGATGGCCGACCGTGGTTTTTTTCAAAACTTTTTAACTGCTTTAATAGCATTACGGGTTCTGTGTTCGTAGTGATGGAAATAACTGCGTTTAAAAAATAGCGCTCTGAAGGGCCCACCGGGGCCGTCAAATAGATAGCCGAACAGCGCGCGGGCTTAGCGGAAAGGGTGCCAAGAAACTGACCGGCCTCGCGCAGGTGCCGTTGCCTTTTTCCCTTGTTTGAGCCGACGGCTATAATTACCGTTTCCATGTGCGAACAATTTGCGCATGAGCGGCTTTAGTCTCAAGGGGCGGGGTTATTTTACGCACGCACACCGTGAGTTTTTGTGCAATTTTAAACTGGTTAAAGAGACGATCACCCATCTTGGTAGCCAGCGTTTCAATAAGTTTTTGGGATGGTCCCTCCATCACCCCGCGTACGGTTTCTTCAGCCTGTTGGTAATCAATGGTATGGGTGAGCTCATCGCTGGCACCGGCCGCTTCTAAATCAGCATAAAACGTGAGATCAACTTCGAAGGAATTGCCCTCTTTGCGTTCTTCCGCATGGTATCCGTGGTGGGCATGGTATTGCAGGCCGGCAAGCGTTAAAACGTCCATTTTGAATTATGAATGTTGAGTTGACTAAACTATACTAAGTTCTTATAGAAGTTGATGCATTAAGCTGGTTGCAATCTTTGAAGGAAAAATCATTCATCATTCTTCCGAAGGAATGCCTTCGGCAAAAAACAAGCATTCAACCTTCTTATAAGGTAGCTACCTCAATTTTTTGATGCAGTTCATTCACGATGCGATCATGCTTGGCGCTGGTTTGCATGCGCTCCTCAATGGTTGATATCGCGTGAATGACCGTGGAATGATCGCGGCCCCCAAAATGCAGTCCAATGGTTTTAAGGCTGGAATCGGTAAACTGTTTGGCCAAGTACATGGCAATTTGCCGGGCTTCTACAATTTCCTGTTTCCGTGTTTTTTCGCGCACTTTATTGGTATCGATGCTAAAATAATCGCACACGTACTCTTGAATAGATTCAATGGAAATCTGTGTTTTCGATTCCTGCACCATGTCTTTAAGCACCCGCTTGGCCATGGGCAGGTCAATTTCATCAACATGCTGGAGAGATGCGTGCGCGAGCAACCTAATGATGGCACCTTCCAGATCGCGTACGTTTGATTTAAAATTGTGGGCAATGAATTCAAAAATATCATGCGAAAGATCGATGCCATTATCGGTGGCCTTGCGTTCCAGAATGGCATAGCGGGTTTCATACTCCGGCAGTTGCAAGTCGGCACTGAGGCCCCACCCAAAACGGGAGATGAGCCGTTCTTCAATATCAGGGATATCACGCGGGGACCGGTCGCTGCTTAAAATAATTTGTTTTCCGTCTTGGTGAAGAGCGTTAAAAATATGGAAAAATTCTTCTTGGGTTTTCTCTTTATCACTGAAAAACTGAATATCGTCAACAATCAACACATCTATTTGCCGGTAGAACATGGTAAATTCGCTGGCCCGGTTGTTGCGGATGGCCTGCACAAATTCATTGGTAAAGCCTTCGGATGAAATATACAGCACCGCCAGCTCATCACTGAATGCCTGTTTGATTTGGTTGCCAATGCTTTGAATAAGATGGGTTTTGCCCAAGCCCGTACCTCCATATATAAAGAACGGGTTGAAGGAATTGCTCCCGGGGTTTTCGGCAATGGCCATAGCCGCTGATCGTGCCAGGCGGTTGCAGTCTCCCTCTATATAACGGTCAAAAACATAGCTCTTGTTAAGGTTAGAGTCGACCTTGGTTTTACGGATACCGGGAATAACGAAAGGGTTCTCAATCTTGCCCGGATTATACTCGGAATAGCTGTCAATATCCTGCCCTTTACTTGGCGGCATGGGCTGTTGAGGCAGCTGTACGGAGCGCGTTTCTGCCTCATTATCAGATTTCTCGAGCACTACCGAATATTCAAGTTTCCCTTCATCACCTAACACTTTTGCCAGCGTGGAGCGAAGCATTTTATAATAGTGTTCTTCCAGCCATTCATACCAAAATTGGCTGGGCACTTGTATCGTCAAAGTATTGTCTTTAAGCCTGAGCGGAGTGATGGGCTCAAACCACGACTTATACTTCTGATAGCTGATGTTATCTTGAATAATTTCCAGGCACTGATCCCACGCAGTATCAGCTGAAATTGTTTGCAAAATCCCCTGTCCTCCTTAAATAATTTTTAATTTTACTGCAAAATTTATTTTACAGTTATCCACACAAAATATTAAACAAATTTTTAGCGGCTGAAATGAAGATGACAATTTCCGCGACAGATGTCAAAAAAAATTCACCACCTTACACTAAAGTTATCCACATTAGTCTAAGAGTTATAAGTATATGTGTGCCATAATCTTAAGATTTATTCAATGATTCTATCAAATTTGGCTATATAGGCCATAATATTGCCCTAACATTGATTTCACCTGTACTTAACACCGGGAAAAGCTCCAATAAAAAGTTTTCAACAAGTTTTCAACACTCAAAATAGGTGATGGTAGCCCCTTGTTACCGTTATATATTTAGGGAATAGGGACCTAAAATTTTTAGGCAGGATTTTCTTTATTTGCCACAATAAACCGTGGCTTCCCCTCATAGTCTTTGCGAAGGGTGGGGTGCCACCTTGAATGATCAAATAATGATAAAATCATGTTTGACCGATGCTCATGAATTTCTAAAAAAAGCTGACCTTTGCCAAGCAATTTTGCATCAGCAAATTCGATGATATTCAGATACAACTCTTCCATATTTTCGGAAAATAAGGCAAGCTCCGGTTCGTGCTCTGCTACCTGGGGTTCGAGCATATTTTTTTCATCGGGCGTTACATATGGCGGATTGGAAACGATCAAATCAAACCCCTCTTGAAAGGGAAGTTTATCCCAGTTGTTAATGTCCCCTTGGTGGAATGAAATATCGACATTGTTTTGGGTGGCATTATCTGCCGCAAGGGTCAGTGCTTCTGCAGAAATATCAACGGCGTTCATTTTCCAGTGGGGGCGTTCTAATTTTAAGGCAATGGGAATACAAGCCGAACCGGTGCCAACGTCGAGCACGGATTGTTCGGTATCTCTTGGAATGGAATCCAGAATTATTTCAACCAGCTGTTCGGTTTCGGTGCGCGGAATGAGCACGTCGGGCGTAACCGCGATGTGTGCATTCATAAATTTGGTGTACCCCACAATATATTGCAAAGGTTCATGGAGGGCGCGCCTTTTTATGAGCGGTCGAAGATCATCCAATTCTTGAGATGAAAGCGGTCGGTCAAACTGCAGATATAAATCAAGCCGGGGTATTGCTAAAATTTCGGATAAGAGCCATTCAATACTCAGGCGTGGATCAGGAATATCTTTTTCTTTGAAATAGTCGGTAGCCCATTCCAACATGGACTTAATCGTCCAAACAGGGTTGGTTTTGCTCATGCAGTTGCCGTATAATCAGGACTCATCTTCTTCTACTTTCTGTTCCTGTTCTTGTTCTTCTTGAATGGTAAGCCCAAATCGTTTAGAGAAATCGAGAATAAAATCAACCACTTCATCATCAACGGTACGTTTCTCTTCATCCAGCGAGCTGCCGCGAAAGCCCATGCGGCCGCCGGTTTTCTTTAGTTCAAACCGGGTTTTTTTTCCGGTAAAGGTAATGATACAGGTCAGGGTAACACTTGCATTAATTTGTTTTTCGTATTCTTCGTAAACTGCTACATGTACTTGGTCATCATGTTTTGAAGAATTATATTCATACAAGTATTTTGGTTCAAAATTCTCGAATAACTGAGCCGGCATCCGTTTAAGAGTCGAACCCGGGCCATAAATGATATACTTGCTAACAGATTTCATAAGTTAATTTGCTTGAATAAATTAGGATGTGCATAAAGGGTTCAAAGAGCCTGAATAAACGTTTTTATTCGTAAATTGTCAAATATTTGGTAAGGTTATTTAACAGAAAACCATCTTACATTTTAAGGATATAATTTTTTTGTTTTCTTACAGTTCTATAAACACATCTACATACTCTTTTTATGAATTATTTTGATATGAATAGCCCTAATTTTTTTAAGACCCCAAAGCGGTCATTGTATGCATTTATTTTTGTATTTACGTTGATCTGCTTTCAGCTACCGGCTCATGGACAGGTAAAACAGCCTGAGGTACGCTCTGCCGATAACCCCAAAACGCCGCTGGGCCAAGGGTTTGATAATAGATTTGGAGGTGGCATCATGGTTAATAATTTTGGCTTTGGCATAGGCGGTACCTATAGCCACGCTATTGGGCCCTATTCTGAATTTACATTTTCGATTGGAATAACGGGTATCCGGGATGCTTCTGAGCAGAGTTTCCAAAACTTCTTTACGGGTAATAACGTTGTTCCCAATAAATTTAACCGCGTCTTGGGCTTTCCTGTTATGTTTGGTCTTAAAAAACGGATTTTCCCTCGTCAGGTAGCCGACAATTTTCGCTTCTTTGTAGCCGCATCTGCAGGGCCGGCCCTCGGTTTGGTGTATCCGTATTTTGAAGACGATAACAATAGTGGGTTTCGTGATTTTATTATTGACCCCCGGGGATTTCGTAGGCCCATTGAGGATCGCAACAGTTTTTTTGGCGGACTGGGTGATGCTTCCTCACAGTTGGGAGGCGCCGGAGAAATTAAAATAGGGGTTGATCTGGGAAGCAACTTTAAACGGCAATCGACCCTCGAAATCGGATACTTCTTCTATTACTTTAATGAAGGCCTCCAACTTGGAGAACCCAACCGTCCGTTTGGGTTTCAACCTTGCCCGGGGAACCAGGCCTTCGGCTGCCCGGTAGCCGTTAACAGCCAAGGGGAACGCCGGTCATTTTTAGATCCTCAAAAATTCTTCGGCACCCCGCAAATTAGATTCACTTTCAGCGGTTGGTGGTGATATATTATTTGATTTTTTTTTAAAAACTGTTTCAATAGCCCAGCCGTTAACGGCCGGGCTATCTATTTATAAGCCATTTTCTCCTTTATACAGAAGTAAAAACGTTGTACATTTGAGCACAATTTTTCCATAAAATATAGTGTGCCATGCCTTTTATCGACGAAATTATTGCCCGCCAAATTTTTGATTCACGCGGTAACCCTACCGTAGAAGCAGATGTTATTTTAACGAACGACATAGTGGGCCGGGCCGCCGTTCCATCGGGTGCATCAACCGGAGAATTTGAAGCGGCTGAGCTCCGTGATGGCGGTGATGCTTATGGGGGCAAGGGCGTGCAAAAAGCGGTTAAAAATATAAATACCATCATTGCAGATGAATTGTACGGAATGGAGGTATTCAACCAGCTGGAAATTGATCAGACGCTTATTGAACTCGACGGTACCGAAAACAAGCAAAACCTTGGGGCTAATGCCATTTTAGGCGTTTCCCTGGCGGCCGCCCGCGCTGCTGCCAATAGCATGAATCTTCCGCTCTGGCGCTATATTGGCGGGGTGAATGCCAAAGTGTTGCCCATGCCTATGATGAATATCATCAACGGAGGCTCGCACGCTGATAATAATGTGGATCTCCAGGAATTTATGATTATGCCGGTGGGCAGCAATACCTTCTCTGGGGCCCTCCGAATGGGATCAGAAATATTCCATCAGTTAAAGCGCGTATTGACGGAAAAAAATTATGCTACCACCGTGGGTGATGAGGGTGGTTTTGCGCCGGACCTTAAATCAAATGAGGAGGCGGTGGAAGTAATTCTTCGGGCTATCGAAAAAGCCGGTTATCAAGCCGGGGAAGAGGTGGTGCTGGCCCTCGATCCGGCCACATCAGAATTTTACGATACGGAAACGCAAACGTACACCTTTAAATGGAGCGACGGTAAGCAGCGCAGTACCGATGACATGATTGCGTTTTGGGAAAGGTGGATCGAAAAATATCCCATCTTATCCATCGAGGACGCACTGTACGAAGACGATTGGGCAGGATGGAAAAAACTTACCGATGCAATTGGCAGCCGGGTACAGCTGGTGGGCGACGATCTTTTTGTAACCAATACCGAGCGGTTGGCGCGTGGCATTAAAGGAAAAACAGCCAATTCTATTCTCATTAAAGTAAATCAAATTGGTACACTCACCGAAACGCTGGATGCCATTGAAATGGCGCACAAAAATGATTTCACTTCTGTAATATCGCACCGCTCCGGCGAAACCGAAGATACCACTATCGCCGATTTGGCTGTTGCCACCAATGCCGGCCAAATTAAAACCGGTTCCATGAGCCGATCCGATCGCGTGGCAAAATACAACCAACTGCTGCGCATTGAAGAACAGTTGGGAGAAAACGCCATTTTTATGGGCCGCGATTCGTTTGGCATGTAATGCTATTCTGCTTAAAGACTTCAGTTTATAATTAATTTCTGAAATGCTTACCACCCAAACCGTCTTACAAAATTTCAGAAATCACACCGACACCACGGTGCAGTGGGGCGCCCATATGAATGTTATTACCGGTCATAACGGCGCCGGGAAAACGAACCTGATTGACGCCATCCATTACCTGTGTATGAGCCGCAGTTTTGTTGCAACAAGCGATCGCTATGTAGTACAGCAAGATGCCCCTTACTTTATGATTAGAGGCCATTTTGAGGGCAACACGCGCTCAAGTTTTGATGTAAGCTGTTCGTACGCAGGCGGTGAAGGCAAGAAAATATTTGTCAACGAAAGTCCGCTTGATCGGTTGACTGATCTCATCGGCATGGTGCCGGTAGTGGTGCTGGCCCCGGGTGATAAAAAATTAACAAGCGAAGGCCCCAAACAGCGCCGCTCTTTTATTGACTCCCTGATCAGCCAGATTTCCCCGGCTTATCTCAAAAACCTGGTTGATTTCAGGAAAGCCCGCAGGCAGCGCAATAAACTTTTGCAAGAATTTAAAGGCCCGCGCAACCAGCTGCTTGCTTATCTTGAACCTTGGAATGCTCAGCTGATAAAATTCGGAGCCCGTATTGTGGCCCGGCGGACGCAGGTACTCAATCAATTTCAAGAATATTTGACGGAACAGTACAAGCGTATCTCGGGCATGGAGCACCGCCCGCACCTGCAGTATCAAACGTTTTGTGAACCTTCTGAGGATGAAGAAACCGTTCAAGAACGCTATAAAATGGCATTGGATGAGGCACAAGAAAATGAGCTGGAACGCGAAATAACTACGGTGGGCCCGCACCGCGATGAGATTATATTTTACCTCGATGATTTTGAATTGCGTAAGTTCGGTTCGCAGGGGCAGCATAGGCTGTTTGCACTCTCCATAAAATTGGCCCAGCTTTTTTATTTTACCGAGCATCTGGATGATTTGCCCATTTTTTTGCTGGATGATGTTTTTGGCGATTTGGATGAGCAGCGCACAGAGGTATTGCTAAAAGCGCTGAAAAAGCATGCGGGGCAAACATTCATCACATCAGCCAAGCCTATGCTTTTCAATGAGTTTATTACATTTGACGGCAAAAAAAATTGTAAATTTACGGTTGAAAAAGGTGTAGTTTCAGCCGGATAATTTTAATTCACCAATTAAAGCTCATAAAATTATGGCTTTTTTTGATACAGATCCGCCCAAACCATTGCGCGATGTGCTTAAAAATTTTTTGGATGATGTGCCCTACCGCAAGCGCCTGAAACGCGGCATGATACTTTCGCTTTGGCCGGAAACAGTGGGTCCGTCCATTAACGAGCAAACGAAAAATGTACATTTTGAACACGGCAATTTAGTTATTCATGTCAAAAGCCCGGCGTGGCGTAATGAAATTCACATGAAGCGCTACAGCATTGCAAAGAAATTGAATGATGAGGTGGGCGAAAAAATTATTAAAGAAATTGTTGTTCGGTCGTAAAAAAGTACCTATTAGAAGAAAATTATGTCTAATGCTTAGAGCGGTTGAAAAAAAGAATGAGTATGCATATTCAAAATGAGCAAATAACACACCCCTTGCCAAAGGCATCCCTTTGGGATAATCCCCTCTTGCCGCAGGCATTCCTTCGGAGCAAGAGGGGAGACGGATTGTCTCCGCCAGCTGTCGGAAGGGGTGCAGGCCCGGTGGAATGCCACAAAGTGGTCCCGGCTTGCCGGGATTCCACAAGGGCAGGGGTGGGTCAGTAAACATTTAAAAATAAGCTTAGAATTATTTAAAGTTAACCACCCCACGCGATATGTCTGAAAAATTTACACAGCGAATAAAAGATGCCTGGCAATCGCTGAAAGCTGGCGAAGATAAGCCTATCAAAAATATTGGTCGCGAGAAAATTATTGTTTTCGGTATCTCTATTGTACTGGCGTTTAGCTTGTGGTTTATTGTTAACCTAAACCGTGACTACAATCTTGATGTGAGCGTACCGCTGGTGTTGGGAAATATATCTACGAATCAGGCCCTGGCTGAAGAATTACCCAAAAATGTTACCGCAAGTGTAAACGGCAGCGGGTGGAATCTCATTAATTTATATAATAACCCGCCCACGGTATATATAGATGTAGGGAAGGGGGAGGTTAATTTGCTTGAACAGGTTCGGCAGGAGATGAATACCAATTCAGACGTAACAATGCAAACGGTGGAGCCGCTGTACCTTCAACTCGAGCTTGAAGAGAAGCAGACAAAAAAAATACCGGTGGTCTCCAATGTTGATGTACAATTTGCTCAACAATATGGGTTTATAAGTGATCCGGTGATCACCCCCGATAGTATTACCGTGCGCGGTGCTGCTTCAAAAATAAATAACATTGAGGAATGGCCCACCGATTCTCTTCGATTGGAAAATATAAAGGATTCCGTCTCTACTGTAGTGAGCCTAAAGGAGGGGGGCTCCCTTATTGTGCTTTCAGATACGGACGTGCAATTTAAAGCAGACGTAGCGCAATTTACCGAGGGTAAAATTTCAATCCCGGTTAAACCGCGTGATTTTCCGGCCGGCTATAATGTTACCTTTAGCCCGGCTTCAGTGGAAATAACCTATCGGGTGCCGCTTGCCGCGTACCAGCAAGTGCAAAAAGGAAAACCCTTTGCCGCGTACATAAGTTTTGAGCAAATACAGGATGATGATTCGGGATTTGTGGCTGCGCAAATAGAAAAGCTTTCGAGCAGCAGTGCCTTGGCAGTAAAAAAAGTAACGCCGCGGAAATTGGCGTATTTTTCTATTATCGGAAATTAAGGCAAAGGTGAAGGTTTAAGGTTAAGGTAGAGTTTGAGGTTGAGAAAAGCCTTAACCTAAGCCTTCACCTCAAATCTCAGCCTCAAAGGGTTGAATGACCTCATCCACAGCACGCGTGTCTTCATAAAAAGAAAGAATTTCCAGCATCACTTCGTCCACCAATACATCAGGACAGGAGGCGCCGGAGGTGATGGCAATATTGACCGGTTGATTATTTTTGGGCAGCCAGTTCTGTGATTCCTTCAGCTCTTCATCCCACTGATTGAAATGCTGAATTCGGGTCGGTCCGTCCATTTCTTCGGCATCGCGGATATGGTAGGTGGGAAAATGCTGCTCCAGGATTTCCACCAGATGCATGGTGTTGGAGGAATTGTATCCGCCAACCACAATGGACAGATTGGCCTCCGTTTCGGCCAGGGCCAGCGTAGCCGACTGATTTTCGTTGGTAGCATAGCAGAGGGTGTCAGATGTGTCGGCAAAATGATCCAGGATATCCGATTCACCAAACCGCTCGATGGCGGCTTTCTTCAGGACGTCCATTACTTGCTGTGTTTCGGTGGCCAGCATAGTGGTTTGATTGATAACGCCAAATTGC
>Ga0306906_1000335_pt1 | contig 19221 bp, 11 predicted proteins | sample AntRauTorcE11897_FD_190405 | JGI IMG/M metagenome (GOLD analysis project Ga0306906, IMG submission 190405) | Saline lake microbial communities from Rauer Islands, Antarctica - Metagenome Torckler E11 #897 (v2) (version 2) | ecosystem: Environmental > Aquatic > Non-marine Saline and Alkaline >...
GTTAAGTTCAGTCGTGACTGATGGGGAATTGGAGGCGTAGCAAAACGGTAATGCGCTCGTCTTGTCGTGCGGTGGATGCATCACGATGGCGCAAAGTGATCGCTGCCAGAGCGTTACAGCGAGAGATCCCCGGTTCAAATCCGGTCGTCTCCTTCACGGAAGTCTTCACATTGAAGCCAAAACAAAAGTTCTGCTGTAATTACGCATTGACATCCTCCTGCGCCTGAAGACACAGGAATCCCGAGCGGTGGGAGTTTCAGGTTCGCAACCATGACCCCAGTTTCTTCTTCGGGAACCCGTTTAACCCATCACGAAACGGTGGCTGACTGGCGGTGCCAAACCGCCGTTACTCCTATCCTCCATGTCGTTGCCTCCCATCTGTTATTTTTGCCAGCAGAGAGTCGCTGACACTTCGACGGACTCAGAGTTACCTTTTGGGCTTGTTCGACCAACAGGCACAAGACGAACGTTTCTGCGTTCGTGTTCACCGTGTTGGTGTTTCGGATACTGTCTCATTAGTGGCAGGTAGACCGCCTCCGAAGGTCGTTCGGAATCGCTCCGTTCCGACCTGACCTTACAATCTGCTACGAAATGTTTACACTTGAAACTACGGATTGGAAACTCACGAGTGTCATTCAACGGTGGTTCGTGTAGTGTATTGTCGGATTCATCCTGACCCTACAGGGCCAGGTATTCTCCTTGATTCTGTATAAGTTCCGTCTGCGTGTGTCCGCCAATTACGCCCATCGAAACCAATTCATCCAGATACAATTCGAATCTGGGTTCTCTTACCTGATCGAGTTTGTTCTCGTAATAGACAATCGGGATTCCGTCATCGACATTGTCTGCTTTGGAAGTGATGTACGACGTTGGTTTGACGGATACCGGTTGAGTTCCAAGATACAAATTAATCCCCTTACTCTCCTCCCGGTGAGTCGATGTCACCCGGCAATCGAATCCGTACTTCCGACGAAAATGATCTGCGATTTCCCGTTCACGAGTGAATCCTTGGAACGGCCTTCGATACACCATGTCCTCCGCCCATTCCCGACACAGTTCATCTTCGAGAATTCCATCAGCTGTGTCTCGGAGCCGCGTCATGTACTTTCGGAGCAGATTTGTTGCTCCAGTTAACTCCTTCTCGGCGTCCCGAGTTTCTTGATAGAAATCAACCCAGTCGGGGTACGAAAGCTCTGAGTTTTGCTGAACGAATAACTCGAACACTGGACTCACATCTGCAATGTGATCGCCATACGTTGCGCTCCCAAGACTATTCGCTTTTTGAAGCAGGCCTCCCCCGTATTTCGGGATGTCAGGGCCGCTTAAAATAAGCGCCTGATTCACCTGCGAACTCCGGATAGAATCGGTGTTAACGAAATCCAATGTAGATCGCTGACTGCACCGAAAATCGTTCCGTGAAAAGCGTTTGTGGGCTTAGTAATTGTTCAGTGTTCCCAATCAGAACCCTCCCCTTCAATCAAAATTCGGAGTGCATCTCATACGTCATCGATTGTGACAAGCGAGATCCGGGATTTGAGTTCGGAGGAATCTGCTTGGTTCTCTGCAAATTCCTCTTCTACCACTTCCCAATCATCGTGCCCGGTTCCATCTGAGAATTGGAACGTTTGGTCGTATTCACAGTTGTAATCCATCCCGAATAACGAATCACAATAGACTGCCGAGTTATAATTCATCACGCTCGGATACTCTTCCCATGATTTATCGGTGGAATCAATCCCCGAGTACGTTCTGGGTAATAATCCGAGATTATGGCCCAGTTCATGCATCAGAGTTGACCCAGTTGCATCTTCAACAGATTGGGGTTGAACAAGCATCCCATCGATACTCGGGGATGTAACCCCAGCTTTAGAGTCATCTCCCGCTTGCTCAACAATCAAAACGTGGTGGAACCCGTTTTGTTTGAGGTCAAATACGTCCGAGTCTTGGTATTCATCGCCGTAATACGAATCTAATGTCAGCGGCGTCGGGACAGAAACGTCGGTGTCGCTTTCGTACATATGCAACGAAACCCCATCCTGCCCGTTGGGGTTATCGACGGGAGCCATTTCGAACGTGGAGATGAGTTGATTGATCTCCGATTGACTCAATCCAGACACCCCACTTTCCCGGTCAATTTCAACAAACAAGTCTTTCCGAAGCGGATCTCCGTCTTCACCGATATACTGGAGTGAACTGGCTTCTACTCCATCACTGAGTCCGTCATTATCGGTGTCTGGGTCAGTAGGATTGGTCCCGATTTCATACTCAGCTGAATCTGAGAGCTTATCACCATCTGTATCTCGGTCGGTCGGGGATGTTTCCAGTTCATTGACTTCGCGCCCATCACTGAGCGTGTCACCATCCGTGTCTGTGTCTGTGGGGTCGGTCGAATACCGATTCAGTTCATCGCCGTCTTCGAGCGAATCCCCGTCCGTGTCTGAATCAGTCGGGTCTGTTTCATAGATATTGTATTCCTCGCCGTCTTGCAGATCGTCAGAATCAGTGTCGGGGTCTGTAGGGTCGGTTCCAGCGTCATTCACTTCGGTTCCATCTTCTAACCCGTCATCGTCGGTGTCTGCGTCGGTCGGGTCTGTTTCACCGTTGACTTCGGTAGCGTCTACGAGGCCGTCATCGTCGGTGTCTTTCTTGGTTGGGTTCGTTCCGTGTTCGTTGATTTCTGCTGCGTCTTCGAGATCGTCGTTGTCGGTGTCTTTCAGGGTGGGGTCCGTGTTGTGCGTGTGGACTTCCTCCCCGTCTTCTAATCCGTCCCCGTCAGTGTCGGGTGTGGTGGGATCTGAGCCATATTCTTGTTCTTCCCCGTCGTCTAATCCGTCGTCGTCTGTGTCGGCTTTCAGCGGGTCTGTGTTGGAGTTGTATTCTTCGCCGTCGTCAAGTCCATCACCATCTGTATCCGCGTTTGTTGGGTCCAGTCCGGCGTCCAGTTCGGTGTCGTCGTTGACGCCGTCGTTGTCGGTGTCAGCGTTGAATGGGTCGGTGGGGCCAGTGAGTTCGGTGGCGAGTGGGAGGGAGTCGCCGTCTGCGCTGAGTTGTGTTGATGCGCCGCCGCCTGCGAGGAGAAGGGTGACGATTCCGAGTGCGAGTACCGTCCGTAGCTTCATTGAGTTGGGTTTTTGTCAACTCGGAATAAGGGTTTGTGAGGCTGGCTTGAATCACTGAATTCCGAGAGGGTAGGCCGGGTGCTTTGGGGTGGTGGGGTTTTGGAGAAGGGGTTTTCGGGCGTTTGAGCGGTTCTATCGGTTTCTGTAGGTGTTGTCTGGTGTGGTTTTCCCACGCAGAAACCCACAACAAGACACAATCAGGGGTGAAACCGGATCCGACACGTAAACAGTATATCGCTATACAAAATTAGGACTGAGAAACGACCTGTTGTCGCCGTATACTCAATAAAACATCAACCGCCTCGTGGAGATTATTCGAAAGATCATCACAATCTTCCTTCGTATTATCCATGCAACAGAACCCCTCCTGAAGATCGCCTCACATGGCGGGAAGGCATTAGGACTCTTCTCCATGATTCTGTGCGGATTAATCGTCATTCCAACCCCGTTTTCAGACACAGTGTTTCGACTCGCGCTCTACGGGTCAATCGCAACACTGCACATCATTCCCGGACTGATTCTCCTCCAGTTAGTATTCATTTGGCATACGAGACAAGAACTCCGTGACATACGGACTGAAGACGCCGCCGTGCAGTGACTCTGAATCCCGGTTGAACACGGGGAGAATCGGGTAAGCCCCAAGGAGTTATCCCCGGTGTGGGCTGAAGCGATAGACACGAATGGATTCCATCGCAGACGACGCTATCGATGACCTCGAAGAAGACGACGGCGCTGCTGATGACCCCACAACCACCACCTCACCCGGAGACACTGCCTCGGCGCAATCCCCGGTCGGGGGCGGTAGTAGCGGCAGTGACGTTGGCGTGTCCGACGCCGAACTGGAGAACGTTCTCCACGATCTCCAGACGACCGTGACCGTGGTTGGGTGCGGTGGCGCAGGGAACAACACCCTCACGCGCATGGTTGAAGAAGGCATCAAGGGCGCTGACTTCATCGCGGCGAACACTGACGTACAGCACCTCGTGCGAACGAACTGCGAAACGAAGCTCCTCATCGGCAAGGAACTGACTGGTGGGCGCGGCGCTGGCTCCAACCCGAAGGTCGGCGAGAAAGCCGCTCGCGAGAACCAAGCCGAGATCGAAGACTCCGTGAAGGGGTCCGACATGGTATTCGTCACCGCCGGAATGGGCGGCGGCACCGGCACCGGCTCCGCGCCGGTTGTTGCGCAAGCCGCACAGAAGCACGGCGCACTCACAATCGCGGTCGTGACCACACCGTTCGAATCCGAGGGCCGGAAACGATTCGAGAACGCGCAGTACGGACTCGAAGGCCTTCAGAAGCACGCCGACACCGTAATTGTCGTGCCGAACGAACGCCTGCTCGACACCTACGGCGACCTTCCGGTGAACAAGGCGTTCCGTGTGTCCGACGAAGTCCTCATGCGGTCTGTGAAGGGGATTACTGAACTGATTACGAAGCCCGGGCTTGTGAACCTCGACTTCGCTGACGTAACGACCGTCATGAAGAACGGCGGGGTCGCGATGATCGGCCTCGGCGAATCCAGCAGCAATCAACGCGCACGGGATTCGGTGAAGGACGCGCTTCAGTCTCCGCTGCTCGATGTCAACGTCACGGGTGCTGAGTCCGTTCTGGTGAACGTCACTGGCGGAGATGACATGGCCATCGAGGAAGCGGAAGGTGTCGTTGAGAAGATTCATGACCGCGTCGATGAAGGCGCTCGCATCATCTGGGGCACGTCCGTCGATGAGGACTTGGACGGTGAGATTCGGACGATGATCGTCGTCACTGGCGTTAACTCGCCGCAGATGTACTCGGAGTCGTCCGAGACAGTGCAGGTCGCTGGCGGCGATGATGAAGGCGAAGACGATGAACTGGACGACATCGACTACGTCACGTGATCACAGAGTCGAAACAGTGAATCGCTGCCCGGACCGCTGAATTGGCATGACAACCTTGGAACTTGCCTTCGCATGGATGTTCGGAACCCTGTTCGTCAGTGCAACCGTGTTTCTGGCGTTGGAATGGGTTTTCGATTGGGTTTCTAATCGCAGACTCACACAGAGACTGCTGTGTTTCTTCAACCTTCACCACGGCCACCTCGTTATCGAAGAACGAGTGTCGCGGTATGAATGCCAATACTGCGGTGACACGTGGGGCGAAGTCCAAAGCAACCGCCCACAACCATCTGACTCGTGATCTCAATCGATATTGATCCGTTCAATCTCGCCGTGAATTTCTGTGCCGTTCGAGGTAACGATTATTTCACACTGTGGACGGCTCACGGGACTCGTTTTGGTCTTGGTATTCGAGAATTGCATCCTGAAGACAGGATTGCAGACGCTCAATACCGCCATCATACGTGGTGGAGGAAATCGAGACTTCATCATCCTCCGATTCAAACAACGCCAGATACGTTCCATACGATTCCGCTAAATCCTTTGTAAGCGAACTGTGCAACCTTCTCTGTTTTGTCCGACCCATCATAGTTGTCATCAGTCATTGCACGGTAACTGCGCCCGGTTTTGTACCGCGTGTCATTCACTCTCCACTGATCTCCCAGTACATCCGGATCAACTTCAGTGAATAACTCCGTGATTTCATCAGTCCACACTTGTTCTTCGGTGTAAAGTTCCGTGTGAAGGCCTTTTTGTTGCCACGGAGTTCTGAACTTCGACATATCACCGTGTTTCTCAAGGGTACGGATAAACGCCCGGAAAACAAATCAAAACGCCGAATACACCAGTTCAAATCACCCTCCAACTCAACACTGCATCTCTCACGGTGCCGGGTCGCCCTGCGCCAACTGACGGTATTTCTCCTGCACCATGTCGAGATACGCTTCCGTCATGAACACCGGGTCGTTAACCAAATGGAAATCACCGAGAATGAACTCCACATCGTCTTCATCTAACCCATACGCATGGAATGCAGCTGCATCAATCTCTGCTCGCACCTCATCCCGCCGCTGTTCATCAGTCACTGGATCCACCCCACCAAGCCGCTCCCGCATCTCTGCAAATTCCTCACCGTAACAATTCAGGCGAGCAGCACGTTCCGAAATATAGTGGAACCAATCATCCTCCTCAGTCAATCTCGGCATCTGCGACTCCTCAAACTGATATTTTGAGATGTGAGTGTTCAATTTCTTCCTCATCAAATAATCAAATGAAATACTATTTAGTAGCCCGAGAGTGACAAAGAGTTCTTTATCAGAAAATACACGTTCATATGCAGAATGCATAGGAAAGTCACCGAGGTTCTCTTTCTCTGGATTCACACGATACGGACGGATTGTGTGGAGGGTATGTACAGCAACGCTTCCTTTCGGAATGACTGCTGCAACCACCCCTCGTTCATTAGTAGAATTCGTTACCTCACGAAGGACTATTCTGTATTCGGTAGAATCAAGAAGAACATCTTCCAACGATAATTCATCTCTGTCAAATTCATTAGTTAACAAGTCATTCACAAATCCTTTCTGTGACTGAGTATTAAGATGACTGAATTCCTCAGAATCACTAAATCGGTTGTAAATCGACTTTTTCAAACTAATCGCTGCATCACGCGACCGGAAGTTTTTCTCTCGGATTCGGCGTTTAGCACTTTTTTCAGGCGACTCATCTTCCGGGACACTCCAGAATTGAATTGGAGTTAAGTCACGGAGTTCAGAATTATGATTGTATTGGAATATGTTTTTGCCTTGGTAAATTGGGTACTCCCCACGAGAGCCATCCTCAACAAATCTATCTGTATCTTTAGCCCGACCTAACTCAAAATAGAGATTTGCAGACCAAGAATCATTGATTTCTTTTGATGTAGGTGGATGCTGCATAATGTTTCTTAACACACTGACTTCCTGTTCTCTTTCGAGATTGGGAAATGTCTGTGCTTCAGGAGAGTATTCTGTCAAGACATCTGATGGAACATTAAATGCAGTCTCATTTAATTCTCGAAGAACACTGGTGTTTGTCTGATTGAACACCCCAGTGACGGCATCCGTTTTACCACCATCCTTGAGGGTAACCACCCCGAACCGATACTGACCATGAATTCCGGGGAAAATTCCGTTATTTTCAAACCCAATCACAGACTGTACTTCTGTGTTTTCTAACGCATGAACACGAAGGTCTTTCGTAGAAGCTGCACTGAATACTGTCCCGGGGAGAATCTGAGAAATGTATGCTCCTGATTGACTGATTTTTAATATCCTCTCGAAAAAGAGGTGAGATAAATCATTTTCATTCGGAATCCGCCGCCCATCAACTTTGGGAGATTGAAGTGTATACTCAGTGGTGTTGTTATAATATGTAGCTAAGTATTTTATCTTCTGTTGATATTTTTCCCAGTCAGCTTTCTTTTCATCATCTTCTAAAATCTCAGACATTTTATTGTCTTTTCCTGTCTGTGATCGAGTTCTGAATTCTTCGTCATATTTTGAAAAGTAATCGTCAGGATACGCAGACAACCCTTCCCATGGGGGATTTCCTATAAACACATCAAACCCTCCGTCCCGATAAACAGTTGCAAATTCCAGAACCCAGTGAAACGGCGAATAGTCCTCAATATCTTGTTTTGTGATGTCATCAACGCCAGCATCACGAAAGTCATCTAAGACTTTTTTGTTGAGATCGTCTTTATACTCAGACAATCGGGATTCGGCAAGATTCCGGCATCTCGTGGCTTCAGACGAAGATGTAGCTTCACGGTGGTTGTCGACTGCTTCAAGTATCTTGTCGTATTTTTCGACAACACTTTCACCGATTCCCCCACCGAAACTGGCGAGAGATGCATCACCGTTGTCGTTGACTTCCATCAATTCGGTGAATCCAATCAGCGAATTTCCTTGCCTGATGTTGAAATCGATATTCGGGAGAGCTTGAACATCTCCCGGATCATCCTCGATGTCTGCAACCATCGAGAGCCACAATCTGAGTTTGCAGATCTCAACAGCTCCATCGTCAATATCGACGCCATAGAGATTGTTGACAATCGCTGTTTCCTTTGCGTACAGGGATACAGGTCCATTTCGATTTGCAACCGTGTCTAATTCGTCTCGGGTCTGATTACTCAGCCTCCAGCCTTGACCATCTTTTCCGAGTTTCTCGAAGACTTGGATGCACTGGACATACAAATCCACTAACACGCTTTGTGCTGCGAGAAGGAATGCCCCACTGCCAACTGCGGGATCGAGGATATGGGCATCTTTCAGTAAATCATGGTACAGTGTTTCCACATGATCGACGTCGATGGCGCTTATATCGAGTTGATTCCGCATCACCGATCCGCCTTCATCACCACCGTCATCACGTGAAGCCTGACCAGAGAATCCGAATACCGCATCAATATCCTCATAGTCAGTATTCTCCGCCGCATTCAGTTCATCGAGGAGATACGGATGAATTGTTTCTCGGGACATGAATCCCGTGATTTCTTCAGGCGTGTAGTACGCCCCCATCTCTTTCTGATTCACTGACTGTTCGAAGATATGTCCGAGAACAGTGGGTGAGAGGTTTTTCGAGTCGATGATGTCTAATCGTTCATCGACATTCCAGTTCCAGTCACTGAGGAAGTCCAGAATCTCATCGAATATCTCGTTCGTTTCCTCAGTCGATGCGCCGAGTTTAGCGTCGCTGAATTCTTCTTCGACTGGGGACTTGGCGAATAAGCCACCGTTGAGGTACGGGATGTTGCCGAAGTCTGTGCTTGGTTGGTGGTCTTCGGCGAGATATGTGAAAAATAGCGGCTCATAGAAGTCGTCGTACACATCGCCACCCGCATCAATTACTTCTGAAGACTGCTCATTCAGATACTCTGGATTCCGATCGAGGAGTCGTTTTTCCTGAATGAAAAACAGGAAAATCATTCGGTCAAGGGTGACTTGGACATATCGCTGTTTGGCATCGCCGCGATCATCTGGAATGCCAACTACCTCCTGAACGAGATCCAGCCGCAAGTCTTCAAATTCCTCATAGAATTCCTCAACGATTTGCTGTGTGTCGTATAACCCATCATAGAACGCTTTAGTTGACCCGTATTCTAATGAATTCAGCTTCTGGAGAATGGTGTTTTTCTCCCCATCTTCGCGCTCGAACTGGGATTTTGTGAATGACAGTTTTTGGTGTTTAATCCGTCCGTGCTGCTGATCGAAGTCGCGGACCCGGGTGATGAATGTGAAGTCATCGAAGTCGTTTGTTGCGACGAGATTGGTGTGGCGACTACGTGTTTCTGGTTTGAAATCGGTAGCTGGTTCGTTGGGGCCAGCACTGATGATTTCGATGAATTCGTCATCGTCAATTTGGAGAACAAGTTGATTTTCTTCTCCAAGTTCAGGTCGTGGTTTCAAGCCGCGTTTCTCGAAGGAGGATGCGATGTCTTGTAGCGAGTCCCAGTTCGTGATGTCAGAGGCAGTGATTTTGTCAGTCATGAATACTGAGTGGAGGGTGGTGGAGGTGCGACGGTCGCTGTATTTGGATTGGGAAAACAACCGGGTTTAAGAGTTTCTCGCGTTCAGAGGAATCGCATGGCTGTGCTGAGATTCGGGTTGTAAAACCAGCGGAGTTGGGAACTGGAAAACTCTTAACCAAGAACCCTCGGGACAACCCATAACCAGATGATCAATATCCCTCCGATTATTGATAATTTAGACGAGACGCTCGAAGACACATACAACAAACTCATCCCAGAAATCGAAGAAGCACGGATAGCAACCGGCTATTTCTACCTCTCAGGTTTCAATCTGTACCGCGACGATCTCGAAACATTAGCTGATCCAGACGACCTCGGACGTGCGCCCCTCCGACTACTCATGGGCGAACAGACAAACAGAGAAACAGTTGAGGAAATTGGCGAGGGGCAATCACTTCGAGATCGCGTGGAAACAGAATTTAAAGCCAGTATTGAAGAGTTGAATAACGCGCAATTAGATCAGATCGACAGGCTTCGAGACTTCATCGCAGAGGGGTACGTGGACGTTCGTGTCCGAGCGCCAGAAAACGGCTATTTCCATGCGAAAGGCGCGGCATTCCGCGCACCGGATGAAAAATCAGAAGGAGTCGGTGTTGATGAAGATGATACTCGGCCTTGTGCAGCGATTGTTGGGTCATCGAATTTCACGCAGAGTGGGCATCAGAATAATATTGAATTGAATCTCACATCACGGGATCAGTACCGTGTTGAGGCGTTTGAAAACTGGTATGATAACCAGTGGGCGAATGCTGAAGAATTCAGTGAAGAAATCCTTCAGATCATCGAGAACAGCGACAAATACCAAGACTGGAAAGAAACCCAAGACAAGAAAAGTAGTGACTCGGCGTCTAAAGAACATCCGTTAGGAACGCATCTTGAACCATTCGAGATTTACAAACTCCTCGCATACGACGAACTGAACGGGAACATCGGCGTTCGAGACAGCCCACTGTACTACTTCCAGAAACTTGGGTATGAGAGTGCAAAAGAGAAACTGTCGCAATTTAATGGCTGTATTGTCTCAGACTCTGTTGGGCTGGGTAAATCATTCATCGGCGGTGAGCTACTGCATGATTATCGGCAAAAGGGAGAACAGTGTTTGCTGATTGTCCCAGCGAATCTCACGGAGCAGTGGCGCGATCTCTTACAGGATGACACGGATGAATCTGGAAATCCGTATTTTGGATTAGACGTCGATGGCACACACCTGGACATCATGAGCATCAACAAGTTCCAGAACCTGACGTACCAGCAGGTTCAGAAACTCAAAGACCAGTACGGAGTGGTGTTACTGGATGAGGCGCACCGATTCCGTAATCACGGTAGGTGGAATCCGGATCCGGACGATGAGGACGATTACAACGGTACACGGAGGCACGCTAATATCCGAGAGTTGCGTGGAAAGACTATGATTATGTTGACTGCAACGCCAATTAATAACAGTGCAACTGATCTGAAGAACCTTATTAGCCTATTCAGTGACTCGGAGGAAATCCAGAATAAAGCTTCGTTGGACTTTGACGCCTTCGATGAGTATATCGAGAAGTCCAAAGACCAGAAACAGATTGCAGCTGGGGAACTGGAAGCCACTGAAGCCGAGCAACGCGAACTTACGGAAGAAATGAATCGGCATTCGGAGGAGATTTCGAACATCTTGAACGAGGTGATGGTGCTTCGAACCCGGAAGCACGTTAAAGACCAGATTCAGTCAGATGAAGACTTTGAGATGAGTTTTGATCCGCCGACACTCCACAAAGAGGAGTATTCGCTCCCGGGGTCATACCAACCGATTTACCGCGATCTCCCCGATGTCATGGACGCGCTTCATTTGCCGCATATCGTCGTTAAAAACCCGAAATCTGGTGATGCGTTGAAAGCTCTGTATAAGTTGACTCTGCTCAAGCGACTGGAATCCTCAACGTATGCGTTCGTGCAATCGATTAAAACACTGCATGGCAGTGAACGGGACTTGCTCAATCTCTTAGAGGGATTCCCGGACGATGAACAGATTCAGATGATTCACGAGCGCGAGGGGGAAGACGAGTTCGCGGACGCGGAGTCTGGCGGTGGTGAGATTGAGACTACATTAGAGGAATTCGGGATTGATAGAGGCTCTGTCCACAACGATCATGCCGGGGGAGAATCCGGGTCTATGGGTTTGGAGTTAACCGTGAGGGAAGTGAAGCGGCAGATCAACGAAGACCTGACTTTGCTTTCGTATTTCCTCTCTCGGTTCATCAGTGATGTTGCAGAAGATGCTGGGGAGGTGAATGACCATTCGGTTACGACTCGGGACTGGCTCCGTGATCATGATGCTGCAACGCTCCCCGAGATTGACCCGGAGACACATCCCACATCCATCTATCCGGTCAACGATCTCACTGGGGCGAACGAAGCCACTGCTGACTTCTTCGAATCCGTCTTTGAACTTCAAGACTTCCGAGATCCAAAAATCGATAGACTGTCTGATGTGATTGGAAATCGTGACGGGAAGATTCTGGTGTTCACACAGTACCGAGGGACTGCTGAGTACGTGTACCGGAAACTGCTTAATGATCCGTCGACGCCACTCACGGGCGCGAACAGTGAGGTCGTGAAAGGTGGGAGTGGAGATAAGCAAGGAGTGATCAATAGATTCGCTCCTGAAGCATCCGGGACAACGCAGGAGCTTAGTGACTCTGATCAGACGGAGCTTCAGTATGTTGTTGCGACAGACACTCTTAGCGAGGGCGTGAATCTTCAGGACGTTCACACGGTTGTGAACTACGACTTACCGTGGAATCCGATGCGGATTGTGCAGCGTGTGGGGCGGGTTGACCGGATTGGGACGGAAGCGGAGAAACACGTACACAACTTCTACCCGGATGGTGATATTGAAGCGGCGATTAAGCTCTTGAAGCGCCTGCAAGCGAAAATCAACGACATCGCGTTGATTGTCGGGAAGGAGAACAACATTTTGGATCCGAATGAAAACCAAATCCTCAATCAAACCCGAGCAGAGTCTGAAAAGACAATCGGGGAATTAGAAATCGATGAGATTGAAGACTCCCTTCGGAACACGAGAGAGATTGATGACGTGAATGAGTTAGATGACACCAGCAAAAACCCGTTACTGCGGAACGCGGGAAGTAACGAGGGTGAAGCGTATGAACGGATTCTCTTGAAGGACGAGTTACTGGAAGACCACGGCCTTGATCCGGAAGCGTTTGATTACGCTGAAGACTATTTCTCGGGACATCCGAGAGACCGAGAAGTCTTGTACACGAATGCAACTGAACATGACGCTGGGACACGCCCCGGCGTGTTCGGATTAGCACACATCTGGTTCGAGGACGAAGTTGATCAGCATTCGTTAGGGCGTGTACGGCGTGTCTTCTATTACCGTCCGTTTGGTGGGGATGTGACGGAAAAGCCGGTTCGGTCGCTGAAACTCTCACCAGGAGTCACTGGCGAAGCCCTAACTGAATCTGCGGAAACCGTGATTTCAAATCGGGAAGAGATTCGTTCCGAGATTGATAGCCAGTTAGAATCAATTCAAAGTGGACAAACAGAGACGATATTCAATTCTGGGAGTTCGTTCTCAAAGGAACAGGAAACACTGCTGGACTACCTCACCCAATATGTAAAGCCTCAACACGGCAGTGAAGGCGCAGCACACACTGAATACAGTGAGATTGGGGAATGGGCTGATGATCTCTACGATCAACTTGATGGGGTTCGATTGGATGGTACAGCTGAAGACCGGGTTCTGAGAGATACCTTCCGGAAGAACGAAGAGTACGAGTCACTGACTGAGTGGCCACCAAATGAATTCTTGGCTACTCTCGACGGATTTATCGAAGAGAATATTGATCAGTCAACGGAATTCCAGACAGAACTTGTTGGCGAAAGCGAAGTCCATGCCCGGTTAGTTTGTTGGGGCGTGATCAGTACTTCGTGACATCCTCCCGCGACTAAAGTCGCGGGCCTCCCACCCGGTGTTGGCCGGGTAGGTCAATCCTGAAGGTTGGGAGTCTAAGGTTTGCTGGACAGTCAGCCAGTGGCTTTGCCACGAAGCCGTTACTCGTACCTCGTAGAGGGCTTCGAGTTACCTGATTGTTTAACGACTGTCGGCGTGGATGGCTTACGTTTTGGTTTCGACTGGAAGTCGTGGCAAACACCGAGTCAACTGCCAGTTCCCCACGCACGGTGCGTAGTACGGTTGTTTGTGACTTAAATTGTCGGATTCATCTGGTGGCTAAAGCCACCAGTATTCTCCTCGAACCTCTATAACCAGAGAATACAGACGGCGATTTGGGGAGTTAGGTGCCTGTTTTCGGGATTTCATCTGGTTTTGAAACCTGTATTTCTGAGATTGCCCCTGTGTTACAGCGATTTGTAAAAGATTCAAATACACGTGTATTGAGAGTACAACCCGTAGAGGTTGTATTCGCCGATTACAATCCTGAGAGGTTGTACTCCCGGCTCACTGATTGATAAACTTGGCGGGGAGGATGTCAAAGTGAGAGGTAGTGGGCGCTGATGTAGAACAGAATTGCTGTTGGGAGGAGAATTGTGGTGCAGAGAAGTACCGTGATGAGGTAGTATTCTGTTGACCCGCCAGTATACTCGACTGCAATCCATGTGAACACGGCAAAGAATGCCGTTCCCGTGAACACCGTTACCGCCACGAGGAATGACTTGAGGAAGTTCCAGACGGAGTCTCGAAACCTGTGAGTGGGGGTTGGGGATTCGAGTTGGGTAGACCGGGGGTGTTTCGGGGGAGTCGGCATACAGGTTCGACACTCCAGTTTGAATTTGTACTGGGGTTGAATGTTGGGGCAACGAATCTAATCGGCAGTGACTCAGAACCACTCCTAAACCCTGTCAAACCCCCTACCACAAGAAGGCTTAAACACGGAACGGGGAAACGGAGAGATAGAATGTCCGACAAAACAATGAATCGGCGTAGCATGATGAAAGCATCCGGTGTAACTGTCGCAGCCACTGCCCTTGCTGGGTGTACCAGCATGGGGCCGCTCGGCGGTGACAGTGGCGGTGAGTTGGAAGAAATCGAAAGCGTTGTCTCGCAGTACGACGGCGATCCGCAGGCCGCTGTTGATGACGGGTTCGTGATTCGCGGCCCGTATGCGGCAGGTGCCGGGTACACGTTCACGCACCCGGAACGCCGTGACAGCCACACCAGCGTTGAAGAAGTCACCCTATCGGAACCCTCGTTCCTGACGTTCGACACGAACGGGGCTCTCGGCGCGGTCGGGTATCACGGCCCGACCGAGGAACTCGGGCAGTCCCCTGATCTTCTCGCGGATGAGGACATCGATGGCGGGACGGAGCGGTGGAGTGACCACGAACCCGGGACGCACTTCTGGGCAGCTCCGGGCGGTGAAGTCGACGTGGAAGTCGCGGATCTACTGGAGACATCGAACTGGGCCGCTGTTCACCCGCCGGATCGGGAACTGTCGGTGGGTGATTCGATGGATGTCGAATGGGCTGACGGCACTGAGGAAGAACGTGTTGTCGATCACGTCGTGCAGCACCCGCACATCAACAGCCTGTTCGTGTGGGTTGGCACGGAGAACCCCGAGGGGCTGTTCGCACCGTCGAACCCGGACTTCGCGCAGGAATAACACTGACGTAGAGTTGTCTTCATCGGTTCGGGGAGAATCAAAGACTGTCTTTGATTTCGGCGGTTTCCAACATTTTCTTTGATTTTTGAGGGGTGTCCGGGAGTGTTGACAGTGACTCGGTCGGAGGGGTGAGTCACCCCCACAGGTTCTTACCCGGAGCATTAGAACCGTCACTGATACCAATGCGTTCGCCTCGCCAATTCATTACGCAATTCATCAGTGATGCCAGAACACGGGTAGGATCACTGACTTCAGAAGAATCGGAGAGCCATGATACCCAAGTAGGAGACTCTGGAAGAACTACTGAATCGGTGATTGGAGCGATTACTGCTGTTATCGGGTTTCTCTTAGCGCCGTTTCCAGAAACCGGGTTGTGGGAACGATACCGGAGTCAAAGTTTCTTAACGAAAGTCGCAATCGGTGCTGCGATTGTAATCAGTGTGACGTTAATCACTGGCGGACTCATGGCTGTGCAAACCGGCAATCTACTTGAAGAAAGCACAGAAGATGACTTGATTCACTCAACGGAATTGCAGAACGGGCAAACCAGTCTCTGGTTGGACACAATGACGCAACAGACGCAATTCATCTCCGCGTCACAAGCCATTGAATCCGGAGAACAAGGCGCTTCGGAAGCCTACTTGGAAAGTCAATTGGAAAGCGTCCCTGATGACGTGACTGCGATTCATTACGTGAAACAGACTTCGGACGGTAGTGAAGTGATTGCCAGTACCGCAGATGGCTCTGGTGAGGGTCCGAACGGGTGGAGTGGCGTTCTGGAATCCGCCGACTTCGATTCGTCTGATGAGGTAGTGATGTCTGACGTGTACACCAACACGGAAACAGGCACAACATCGCTGGATTTCGTAACCCCAATCGAAACGCAGGAGAACCATGCAATTGCCATGACGGTGGATTTGCAACAGGCATCACTGCGACTGGACGCGCCGGAAAACGGGCAGAGTTTCGTTGTGACTGAAGACGGGTCGATTGTCCTGAGTTCCATCCCGGGTGATGTCGGTGGGGATGCGTATAATCTCGGGTACTTCACCGAGTCCGAATGGGCTGCTGTTGAAAGCCAGTCTTCGATGTTCTCCTCGCCGACATTCTCCGAGGACACAACCATCAACGGCGACTCGTATGTCTCTGGAACAGTGTACTCCGGGGACGGGGATTGGGTTGTTGTGACGCAGGAACCGCAGTCTGTGGCGTATGAACTGGTTGACTCCACGCAGAATTCGATCGCGCTGCTCATCGGTGTTGTTCTCGGGGCGTCCATGTTGGTGGCTATGCTCATCGGCATCCCGATGTTCCGCGATCTCCGCCATCTCGACACGTCCGCGAAGAAAGTCCGTGACGGAAATTACGACGAGAACGTCGAACTGCAACGCGGGGATGAACTTGGAAGTGTGGCGAACAGCATGGATGAAATGCGCGCCTCGCTGAAAAACCGGATCGATGAAGTGGAAGGATTGCATGATCGCATGGGCGAAATCGTTCAAGAACAGTGCGAGACGCTGTCCCGAGCATCGAACGGTGATCTGACAGCGCGCATGAGTACCGATGTCGAAATTGAGCAGTTCGAAGACTTAGCGAAGGACTTCAACGACATGATGGACGACATCGATGCCGCAGTCGCTGAAGCGAAGAAGTTCGGTGAGGAAGTCGGCGAGTCATCGCAGGAAGCAACGAGTGGGATTCAGGAAGTTCGAGATGCCAGTACTGATGTGAGCGGATCCACGCAGGAAATCAGTGACGGGGCGTTCGAGCAGAATCAGAAACTCGATCAGGTGTCTGGTGAGATGAATAATCTCTCCAGTACGATTGAACAGGTTGCATCGAGCGCGGATCAGGTCGCTGCGCAAGCCGAAGAAACCGCTGATGCAAGTCAACAGGGCCGTGACGCGGCAGAAGACGCGGCAGATGCATTGAACACAATCGAGAATCGGACGGGAACGGCGGTTGACACGGTGTCGAATCTCAGTAGTCAACTCGAAGAAGTTCACCAAGTTGTGCAGAATGTCTCCGAAATCGCTGAAGAGACGAACATGCTTGCACTGAACGCTTCGATTGAAGCCGCGAGAGCTGGGAAGTCTGGTGACGGGTTCGCGGTCGTTGCAGAGCGCGTGAAAACGCTTAGTGATGACGCGGCAACGGCAGCTGATGAAATTGAGGATTCGATTGAGAAACTGCAACAGGAATCCGACACCACGGTCGATGACATCGAACAGACGCAGAAGGCCGTTGATCGAGGCAGTGAAACGATTGAGGAAGCGTTAGAGGAACTGGATAACATTGCTGAAGCGGTCGATGAGACAGTCACTGGCGTGAAAGAGATCGATGACGTGACTGAACGGCAGGCCGAAACGGCGCAAGAAGTCGTGACGATGATTGATGAGGTATCCGAAATCAGCGAGGAAACAGCCAGTCAAGCCGAAGATGTGGCGTCTGCATCCGAAGAACAGACGGCAAGTCTCGCTGAAGTCAGTCGGAGTTCGGAGCAGATGGCGGAACGCAGTATGCGCCTGAATGACCTCCTCGATAACTTCGAGGCGGACACGGACACCGACATTCATCGGAACAACGTCTTCAATCAAGACCCCGGAGAAGACAGCGACTCCGAAGAAGGCGGCGATGCGGACGATGGCGATGCGAAACCCTACGAGAGCGGTTCGGAATAACGCAGAGACACGTTTCTTTTCTCAGGGACGGGGAATTCCACAATCGCCGGTAGAACACAGTACACAAGCCAACGGCGTGTCTCTCGGTAGGTGCCCTTGGAAGCCAAACGCAACCACCGAAGCAAAACCGAGAATCGACCGGGGAAATCAGTGATCGACCAGAACGCGGTCTTTCGCAGCTTTCACTGCATCAGCAGGCACACGGAACAGATTTCCTTCCTTGTTGAACGTCACACGAGCGGTTGGGGTGTTCGCCCCGGGCTTCACGAGAATGTGGTTGATGTTCTTCGTCTGTGCATCGTACTCGATGTCTTCCAAGTGACCGATGTTCGTCCCGTCACTCCCAACGACTTCGGAGCCAACGAGTTCCTTACCAAAGACAGGCATACTTCGCAGTTCCGGGGTGCCTTCTATAAACGCAACGGGTTCACAAACCCGTCCGTGATGTAGTCACGCCAGACCAGTGACTTCTGATTGCTGTGTTGTCAATGGTAAGTCACTGAGATTAGCTTGGCGGAGATCCGAGAACGAGGCCGAAAACACAGCGTTAGAAGCGCCTGACTGGAATTCTGTTTGTAATTCCTGTGCAGCAGAATTCTGATCGAGTTCGGAATCCAGTTGAAGGTACATCCAATCCGATAAACAGTCACTGAGGTTGGTGATGTCCGTAGCCGATTGTTCACAGCCTTGTTGGCAGACCCGGCCAACAAATAACACGAATTCCGTTGGAGTGAACGGGGACGACGACACACAGCCCCGAACCCGGTTTTTCAATTCCATCAACCACTCCACTTGGAATCGATGCAGAACCGAATCGAGTTCAGCGTCAGTATCTAAGACAATGCTTGACGGTACTGAACCGCCGAATGACCCGAGTTCCTGTTCGATTGTGTACTCAGTCCCCATCGCTGCATCAATCTGAAGAATGGTATTGAAATCAGACGTCGACGTGACTTCCCAGTGTTGAAGCACTGTCGCGGTTGCCTGTTGCGTCCATTCTGCCGTTTTCCGAAGAGGAGACCACGAAATAATCGCTGCAATAGCCGCATCCGAGAGAGTGTCCATACCTGCATAGTGCCGCACGCATCGACTTATACCATTCAACCGACGAGGCCTGTCGCACGGCCAGTGACTCTGAGGTCAGCGTTCGAGTTGGTACCGGTTCCGTGCAGCATCGAACACAGTCATGAAGTGCGTCCACTGCTCCATTTCTTGTGGCCCGGACATCCGCCCAGTTGCAATTGAAGTCCATTTCCGCGTTACCTTCGCATCGGAATACGGGTGGCACTTCTTGAATGACACACGCGGATCATCCGAATGCGAATTTGCCCACCGAATGTCACACCG
>Ga0306906_1000345_pt1 | contig 18593 bp, 19 predicted proteins | sample AntRauTorcE11897_FD_190405 | JGI IMG/M metagenome (GOLD analysis project Ga0306906, IMG submission 190405) | Saline lake microbial communities from Rauer Islands, Antarctica - Metagenome Torckler E11 #897 (v2) (version 2) | ecosystem: Environmental > Aquatic > Non-marine Saline and Alkaline >...
GGATATACTTGTACCACCTGAGGTTGAGCTTCAGGTGGAGGAAGGCGATCGTACCGTGGGGGGTGAAACAATCCTTGCAAGAATTGACGATAAGTAGTTGTTTATGATTAATACCTATTTCCAAATATTGAATTATGCAGATACCGGATGCAGGATGTCGGTATTTATCCTCCAATTTCCAGCCCCCAGCTTTCAACCATGAAATACCCTATCCAAAAGTGGAAACGCTACAGGCGCCGGCGTCGCAAAAAAAAGGGAAAGCACAGGCGCAAGCCGATTCCCCGTATTGTGGTACCCAGTTTTTTTACGCTGATGAATCTGTTTTGTGGATTCTTGGCGATTCTCAGTATTTCTGAAGGGCGACTGTTCTTTGGAGCCTGGCTCATTATTTCAGCCGGCCTGTTTGATGCCCTGGACGGCTTTATGGCGCGGTTGTCCAATGCACAAAGTCAATTTGGTATTGAGCTTGATTCTATAAGTGATGTCGTATCTTTTGGGGTCGCTCCGGGCTTTATGCTGTACGCGCTGGGCTTGAGCGAATTACCCTTTATTGGGCTTATTTTAAGCGCCTTGCCGCCGCTTTGCGGGGCTGTCCGGCTTGCGCGCTACAATGTTGAGGCGCACAGCGCTGAGGTGTATTCCGATCGTGGAAACTACTTTCGCGGACTCCCGATTCCGGCACAAGCCATCATGATTTCAGCTTTTTATTTGACGTTTTACAACCGATTGGATTTATTCGCCGGACTCGATAATGGGATTAATAATGTGCTCATTCCACTTATTATCATTTTATCATTTCTGATGGTCAGCACCATTCCATTCGACAAAGTTCCGTCCTTCGATAAAGAATCACTCAAAAAATATAAGGGCCGGCTGTATTTATTTATCGGTTATGGATTTATCATCCTTATTTTTTGGGAGATTGGTATTATGATTGTTTTTTCGGCCTTCATTTTGAAAGGTATTGGGCTGGCCGCATTAAATTTTTGGTACAACCGGTTTGGGGATGAGGACCGGGAATTTGGCTGAGCGATTTTCGAATAGCATTAATTCAATTATTAAATCTATTTCGTGAGTTGAATTTAGTTCTGTTGCATTGTATTTTCATATCGAAATGAAAAAATTAGTATCACATAACATCAACTGGCGGTGGCTTCAACTGAATGAAGCAGTGGCCCCGGTGTGATAAGTTAGTAACTCTTTTCAACAAGCCCGCTGCAGGAAACTGAAGCGGGCTTTTTTGTTTGTAAGAATGGATTTAACATCATTTAAAAAATACGCAGAAACCTATTCTGCCATCCCCGTTTATCGGCGCTTGCTGGCTGACACGCTAACGCCGGTATCACTATTTCTAAGTCTGCGGGAAAAGGCTAAATATCCTTTTTTGCTGGAATCAGTAGAGGGGGGCGAGCAATTGGCGCGTTATTCCTTTATAGGGCGGAATCCGTATCAGGTGTTGAAATATCAGGATGGTAAAACAACACTGGAGACTGAGAAAGAAGACGCTGAAATCTTTGACAAGGATTATTTCTCGGTTTTAAAAGAATTGACTACAAAATATGAGGAACCGCATCTTCCGAAGCTGCCGCACCTGACGGGCGGAGCGGTTGGGTTTTCTTCATACGATACCGTCCGTGATGTTGAAGTGCTCCCCAATCAACCCACGGATGATTTAAACTTGCCCGACGCAGTCTGGGCTTTTTATGATGAGATTTTTGCTTTCGATCACGTAAAGCAACAGATCATTATACTTAAAACTGTTTTTCCGGACCTGAAACGGGGAACAACACAGCAGCAATTTAAAGAGGCTCAGGAGCGGCTTGATGAACTTGAGCAGCAGATTTTTCAACCTCCTTCTGTATCCGGTGATTTTTCGTTGACGCCCGATGCGCTAAAAAGCAATGTGAGTCAAGCCCATTTTGAGGAAAATGTGCGAAAGGCGCAAGAATTAATTGCTGAAGGGGATATTTTTCAGGTGGTACTTTCACAGCGTTTTGAAACTGATTTTAAGGGCGACCGTTTCATGCTCTATCGGGCACTGCGCATGGTTAATCCATCACCCTACCTATTTTTTCTTGATTTTGAGGATATCACCCTGGTTGGTTCATCGCCGGAAGTGCTGGTACGTGTACAAGATAAAAAAGCGGTTCTGCTTCCAATAGCAGGCACACGTCCGCGTGGCGATACGCCGCAGGAGGATGAGCAACTGGAGCGGGATTTATTGAACGATCCCAAAGAAATTTCCGAACACCTTATGCTCGTTGATCTGGGCCGCAACGATTTATCACGCGTGTGTGAGCCGGGCTCTGTGGTTCCTGTCCGAAATCAAGTAGTGGAACGCTATTCGCATGTCATGCATATTGTTACGGAACTAAATGGGCAACTGTCGGAAGATGAAACAGCCGTGGATGCGTTAATGAAAACGTTTCCGGCCGGAACCGTCAGCGGAGCACCTAAAATACGTGCGATGGAAATTATTGACGAGCTGGAAACCACCAAGCGCGGCCCGTATGCCGGTGCCGTGGGATATTTTGATTTTTCCGGTAATATGGATACCTGTATTGCCATCCGAACGATGGTTGTTAAGGATGAGAATATTTATATTCAGGCCGGGGCCGGCATTGTGGCCGACAGTAACCCCGCTACCGAATTCATTGAAACGAAAAATAAAGCCGCCGCACTCGTTGAAGCATTGAGTGTGGCCTTGGAAATTGAACACGGATAAAAATAGAACGCCGATCAAGCGGATTGGACTGATCTTCACAGATATAAAAAATGATCTGTGTGGATCTGCTAAAATCGTATGATCCGCGTTCCATTAAAGAGTATTATTTATGAAAACAATTTTATCAGGCATAACGCCCTCAGGGAAACTGCACATCGGCAACTATTTTGGCGCTATTCGTCAACATATTGCCATGCAGAAACAGGGGGATGCTTTTTATTTCATTGCCAATTACCATTCACTAACATCGGTTAATAATGGGGAAGAAGTTCGGCAAAACACTTTTGATATTGCGCTGGATTATCTGACGCTGGGATTAAACCCCTCAAGGTGTACCTTTTTTGCCCAGAGTGATGTACCACAGGTCACAGAGTTGGCCTGGATTTTGGGTACGCTCAGTCCGGTCAGTTTGATGGAAAAAGGCGTGGCCTACAAGGATAAAGTTGCGCAGGGAATGAAGCCGAATATTGGTCTGTTTACTTATCCGATTCTACAAGCCGCTGATATTTTAATTTATAATTCCGATGTGGTGCCGGTAGGGCAGGATCAAAAACAAAATATAGAAATTTGTCGCGACCTGGCCGGCAAGTTAAATCACACCTATGATGAAGAGTTGCTGACTATTCCGAAAGAACATATTGTAAAATCGGTAGCCGTAGTACCCGGCATTGATGGCCGGAAGATGAGTAAATCATACAAGAATACCATTGGCATTTTTGATGAGGGAAAAACGCTAAAGAAGAAAGTGATGTCGATTAAAACTGATTCAACGCCGCTGGATGAGGCGAAAGACCCGGAAAAGTGTAATGTGTTTGCGCTGATTAAACTTTTTGCCGACGATGAGCTGAAATCTGAAATTGCTGAAAAATACCGGGCCGGCGGATACGGCTACGGTCATGCTAAAAAGGAATTGCTGACTTTAATTGAAGACTATTTTGCTGAGGCGCGAGCTAAGCGCAGGGAACTGGAAACCGATATGGATTACGTGCGCGATGTGCTCAAAGATGGTGGCGAAAAAGCACGTAAACGTGCAGAAAGCGTGATGAAGCCCATTCGTGAGGCAACGGGAATTATTAAAAATCATTCGTTTTGATTCTAATCATCGATAATTACGATTCATTTACCTACAACCTGGTTCACCTCGTGGCCGAGCATACCGATGATTACCAAGTGGTGCGTAATGATGCGATTACCATTGAAGAAATTGGAGCATTAAATCCTGACGGAATTCTTATTTCACCCGGACCCGGGCGCCCTAAGGATGCAGGTATCAGTTGTAAAATAATTGAAGCATTTGCTGAAAATATTCCCATTTTAGGAGTTTGTCTGGGTCATCAGGTGATTGGCGAAGTCTATGGCGGAAAAGTAATCCACGCACCCAAACTAATGCATGGCAAAACATCGACAATCAATCATAATGGGAGCGGAGTTTTTGAAGGTATTGACGATGGGTTTACCGCCACCCGCTATCATTCGCTGGTACTTGACGGAGACAACATTCCGGATGCGTTTGAGATTACCGCACGCAGTGAAGACGATGTGGTGATGGGGATCCGACACAGAAACTGGGCACTCGAAGGCATCCAATTCCACCCCGAAAGTTTGCTTACCAAGGCCGGTCCTAAAATTATTGCTAACTGGATTGCACGATGTAGAGAATTTAATACAAACAAAGAAGATCTTGAACCAAGTTCAGGATGACATGCATTTAGTATTATGACAGACATTAGAAATATTCTTGAAAAACTGGCCCAGCGGCAAGATTTAACACCCCGGGAAGCACGGGATGCCTTGCAGGCCATCATCAAAGGCAAAGTTGAAGCTGAACAAACCAGCGCTTTTCTGCTGGGCATGCGTGCTAAGGGGGAAACCATTAAAGAATTTACCGCTTTTGTACGGGTGATGCGTGAAGCAGCCATCAGTCCACAAGTGGAAGTAGAAGGCGCGGTGGATTTGTGTGGAACGGGCGGCGACAATTCCGGAACGTTTAATATATCCACGGCAGCAATGTTTGTGGTGGCCGGGGCCGGGGTACCGGTGTTGAAGCACGGAAACCGCAGTATTTCAAGCAAGAGCGGCAGCGCGGATGTGCTGGAAGCCCTCGATATTGTGGCCACGCTCCAAAAAGAGCAAATTGAAGAAGTGTTCAATGAAATAGACATGGCCTTTATGTTTGCCCCCAATTTTCATCCGGCCATGAAGCACGTAATGCCCGCCCGGCAGATCTTGGGCATACGCTCATTTTTCAATACTATGGGGCCGCTGCTCAACCCGGCCGGTGTCAAACGTCAGGTGGTGGGCGCTTTTGATAAACGTACTGCCCGGCAAATTGCCGAAATTTTGGCCGATTTGGATGTAACCCACGTGTACAGCGTGCATGCCCGCGACGGGCTTGATGAATTCAGCCTGAGTGCTCCAACCTTTGTATATGAATTGCAAAATGGACAGGTGGATGAACAAGAACCCTTCGATTCAGCATCGCTTGGCTTCAATCCGGCCGGCTTACAGCAGTTGCAGGGCGGTGATGCTTTCTATAATGCGGATATCATTCGTTCCGTTATGGAGGGCAATGCCGAAGGCCCGCAGCGTGATATTGTATTGTTAAACGCTACCTTTGGCATTCATGTATCCGGTAAAGCAGATACCCTAAATGAGGCGAAGCAGATGGCTGTGGAAAGTATTGAATCTGGTGCGGCGCTAAAAGCCCTCAACCGTATGAGCGAAGCAACCAATGATGTAATGAATGTATCCTGATATTATGGCTTCTATCTTAGATGAAATTGTAGAGCAGACCGCCTCAGATTTAAAAAAAAGAAAAAAACAGGTCTCATTATCTGACTTTGAGTCTTTCCCGGAATATGAGCGCGACCGACGCTCGCTGGCAAAGGCGCTTTCGAGTGATAAAGACGTTTCCATCATCGCTGAAATAAAGAAAGCATCGCCTTCAAAAGGAGTAATTCGAACTGATTTTGATCCTGCCAAAATTGCTTTGCAATATCAGCAGGGCGGGGCGGCGGCCTTATCGGTGTTGACGAATGAGCCTGCTTTTAAAGGAAGCCTTGAGTATCTTCAAAGAGCATCACGAGAAGTTGATATTCCTTTGCTGCGCAAGGACTTTATAATTGATCTCTATCAACTTGCAGAAGCACGTGCATACGGCGCTGATGCGGTTTTGCTCATAGCCACAATTACCAATGGACATCAATTGCAGGAGCTACATCAAGCCGCCAATGAACTGGGTTTGGAATGCTTGGTTGAATGCTATTCTGAAGACGATTTAAAATTTTTAGATTTTGAGCAAGTACAAATATTTGGCGCAAATAACCGGGATTTGCATTCATTTAATGTTGACCTTCACCGTGGCATTAATTTACTTCAGGCTGCTCCGGATGATACCGTCTTGGTTTCCGAAAGTGGACTCAGCAGCCCCAAAGATTTAAAATTATTGCATGATGAAGGAATTCATGCCGCATTGATTGGTGAATTCTTTATGCGACAGGATGATCCGGGCCTTGCGGTAAAAAAGATACTTGATGAATTAGACGATTTGATAAATAAAGAACCAAAATAATGACCACATTCCAATCCCTGCTGCTGTGGGGACCACTTCCCATAATAAAGGAAATTTTTGAGCGTCCCCCTTTGAAGGGGGATAAGAACCGCCGAAGGTGGTTCAAGGGGGATGACCTTAAGGATATAAACCATGTTTGCTGACGAAGAAGCACGTACAAAAGTTAAAATTTGTGGCCTTAAAACGTTGCAAGATGCCCGTTTTGTATCGGGGGCACTGGTGCATTATATGGGGTTCATCTTTTACGAAAAAAGTGCCCGCTATGTAGAGCCGGCCAAGGCGGGGGCTATCATTAACTGGATAGAAGGCCCGGAATGCGTAGGCGTATTTGTGAACCAACCCCTGGATGATGTAAACATGCTGGCGCGGCAAACCGGGGTAGACTTGGTGCAGCTGCACGGAAATGAATCAGTTGAGTACTGTGATTTGGTCGAAAAACCGATTATAAAAGCTATCCACGTGTCCAAAGAAAAATCAGAAGAAGCCATAGAAAAAGAAATCGAAACCTATCGCCCGCATGTTGATTACCTGCTTTTTGATACCAAAGTAAAAGGAAAGTGGGGCGGTACCGGACAGTCATTTAACTGGAAAAAATTGGCTAATTTAAGCCCTGGTATGCCATTTTTCCTATCCGGTGGGTTGAGCCATAAAAATATAAGCAAGGCGTGTAAAACGCTTCACCCGTACGCGGTGGATGTTTCCAGTGGCGTTGAGCATGAGCCCGGCGTAAAATCTTTTGATAAGATTGAAAAGTTTATGGACGAAATGCAGGAGGTTTGGGAAGAACAGGAGATGGGAAAACTTTAAACGGTAAGCAACGGCAGTTGGCAGGACGCCGTAGGCTTTGATAGATTTTCTTCGTGTAACTTTGTGATCCCTTTGTGTAGCTTAGTGCAACAGCTTTCTGAAAATTTTATTGATCAATTGATATTTAACTATGAAGTACAATTTACCCACTAAAAACGGCTATTACGGCCAATTCGGGGGAAAATTCGTTCCCGAAGTATTGATTCCAGCACTTGAAGAGCTTGAGCTTGCATTCGAGGAGGCTTGGCAGGATGATGAATTTCTGGACTCATTCCATGGCTTGCTCAAGGAATATGTGGGCCGGCCAACAGAGCTTACGTATGCTAACCGGCTTACCGAGCATTACGGAAAAGCGAAGATTTATTTTAAACGCGAAGATTTGTGTCACACCGGGGCGCATAAAATAAATAACGCCATTGGACAGGTGTTACTGGCTCGCTATATGGGAAAAGAGCGTATTATTGCCGAAACCGGGGCCGGTCAGCATGGGGTGGCCACCGCCACCGCTTGTGCAAAATTTGGCCTGAAATGCATTGTTTATATGGGCGCTGAAGATATGGAGCGCCAAAAATTAAACGTTGATCGCATGCGATTACTGGGCACCCAGGTACGTTCGGTGGAGAGTGGTTCAAAAACGCTAAAAGATGCCACCAATGAGGCCATCCGCGATTGGGTAACCAACGTGGATGATACTTTTTATGTGATTGGTTCAGCGGTGGGGCCGCATCCGTACCCCATGATGGTGCGTAACTTTCACCGGGTGATTGGGCTGGAAAGCCGCGACCAAATTATGGAAGCAGAAGGCCGGAATCCCCATTACCTACTGGCCTGTGTGGGCGGCGGATCAAATGCGATTGGTTTTTTTCACCCATTCATTGAGCACGAAGATATACGAATGATTGGCCTTGAGGCATCCGGTCATGGAGTGGATACCAATAAGACGGCGGCTACCCTAAGCAAAGGTACATGCGGCGTTCTGCACGGCTCACTCAGTTATTTACTGCATAATAAAGAAGGACAGGTGCAGCCCGCGCATTCCATCAGTGCGGGGCTTGATTACCCGGGCATTGGCCCCGAACATTCACATCTTTTTGATTCAAAGCGGGTTGAATATCACCCCATTGATGACAACGAAGCACTTGCAGCGGTTAAATTACTTTCCGAAAAGGAGGGCATCATCCCGGCGCTGGAAACGGCGCACGCGGTTGCTTATTTGGAAACGCTGATGCCGCAGACAAACAAAAATGAAATTGTGATTTTGAATTGCTCGGGCCGCGGCGACAAGGATATGAGTACCATTGCAGAGCATATATAACGGCTCATATGAAATTGAATTGTGACCAATACTTGTACAATTACAGATCCTGATCCGCCAGCCGGCGGACAGGATGACAAGGTTTAGATTCTGCCTTAAATGCAGATGATACAACGACAAACTTATGAACAAGATTAAAAACAAAAATAGAATTGGCAAGCTTTTTGAGAACCATAAAGATGACTCCAAAATAATGAGCCTGTTCATCACCGCGGGGTATCCGGATCTGGAATCAACCGTGGATCTTATTTTGGGTATGGAAGAAAACGGGGCCGACCTCATTGAGCTGGGCATGCCTTTTAGTGATCCGCTGGCTGACGGCCCAACTATTCAGTACTCCAGCAATAAAGCCATTGAAAACGGCATTACCATGAATCGTATTTTTAGTATGGTGGAGGAGGTGCGCCACAAGTCAGAAATCCCCATTATTTTGATGGGATACCTGAATCCGGTGCTGCGTTTTGGAGTAGAATTATTTTGTGAAAAGGCCCAACAAGCAGGGGTTGATGGTCTCATCATCCCAGATTTACCGCCGGAGGAAAGTCACTTGCTTGAAGAACATGCAAAAAGCAGTAAGCTTTCGTTAATTTACCTGGTAGCACCGAATACCAACGATAAACGCATGCAGCTGATAGATGGGAAATCAGAAGGGTTTGTGTATTGCGTTTCGGTAACCGGAGTTACGGGCGCACGCGAGGGAGGTGAAGTTTCGAAGTCGGTTAATCGTTTTATTAGCCGGGTTCAGCAGCATATCACTCGTAACCCGACCATGATCGGGTTTGGGATTAAATCATTCGAAGACGCCCAAAAAATTGCTGAAAAGGCAGATGGATTTATTGTGGGCAGTGCGCTCATCAACACTATCAGAGAACACTACCCGCAGGAGGGATGGAAAGAAAAGGTGTTTGCTTTTGTTAGGCACTTGAAGTATGGTAAGAAATAACTTCAATAAAATGGTTTTCAGTATGCGATTAGTAAATATAGTAAGCATTGTGACAGCGCTCCTTTTTACGGTTAATTGCGGTGGAGATTATCGTCCCGAAGCAACCGGTACTTTGGGAGAGGCAGTTGTGGTGATGGATTCAACCCAGCTGGAAAGTGAAACCGCCGATGCTATCCGGGAGGTTTTTGGTCGGGGCATTGAAACGCTTCCAAGCTGGGAACCCATTATGGATCTGCGATTTCGGGATTTTAAAAATAATAACGAGCTTGAAAAACGACGAAAATACAAGAATCTTATCATTGCGGCTCCCATCAATGACAGCACCAACACTGCCGAATGGGTTCGCGCCTTATTGAGCGAACGAGTGGAAGAATCGGTCAAAACCGGGAATAACTTTGCATTTCCGCTCAAAAATGAATGGTATAAAAATCAGTGGACGATGATACTGACTTCAACCAGTGATTCTGCGCTGGCACGTAAAATACGGCAATCCAAGGAAACACTTTCCGATCAGCTTTTGCAGATCGAATTACAGCGCTGGAATGAAGAAGTGTACGATAAGGGAGAGCAAACCGATGTTTCAGACAGCTTGTGGGCCAATCACGGATGGAAAATTCGGATGCAGCATGATTGGCGCAAAAATATAGATACGACTTATACGCAAAATGGAATCGAAAATCACATTATTACCATGCGTCGCCCGCTGCCCGACAATGATCGCTGGTTCTGGGCATGGTGGACGGACAACGCGAGCAACATCGATTCCATAAGTTCCGAATGGATCAACAATAAGCGTGATGCCATCATGGAGCAATGGATACGCGGTTCGCGCGACAGTTCATTTGTTACCACCGAATACCGGCGGCCGGTACTTACCGATTCTATTCAAATTGACGGCCGAACATCATTTGAAACGCTGGGAACCTGGCAGATGAAAAACGACGCCATGGGTGGACCTTTTGCAAACCTTACAGTGCACGACAAACGGAATGACCGGCTTTTTATCCTTGAGTTTGGCCAGTTTGCCCCACGATACGATAAACGCCGTTTTGTGCGCCAATTTCGTACCATGCTTCGCACCTTTCAGAGTGATTCAAGCTGGAGTTCAATGAACAATAATACCGTTGCAAACCGTGAGTGATAAATATGATTTTTTGGGTGAAGCACTTCAGAAACGAAAGCAAACGCACCGGCTTCGTCAGCTTCAAGCCGTTAAGCCCGGGCCCTCCCAAATGGAGGTCAAGCAGGACTCACGAAACTATATAAATTTCAGTTCTAACGATTATTTAGGCCTTGCAAGGCACCCAAAAGTCATACAGCAAGCCAAACAGTATTTGCAGAAGTACGGGGCGGGTTCAACGGCTTCTCGGCTTATTTCGGGCACGCTTGATATTCACATGCAGCTCGAGGAAAAGATTGCCGCCATATTTGACAAAAAAGCAGCCCTCATTTTTAACAGTGGCTTTCAGGCCAACAGCTCAATTTTGGGCACCGTAACAGATCGCCACTCGCTTATTTTGGCAGACAAACTATCCCATAACAGCTTGCTGCAAGGCGCATTGGCCGGGCGGGCAACGTTACAACGGTTCAGGCATAATGATCTCAACCATTTAGAAAGGTTACTGGAGAAAGCCAAACAAAAAGACTATAGCCGCATCTGGATTGTTACCGAAACCGTTTTCAGTATGGATGGCGACCGCAGCCCAGTTAAAAAAATCGCTCGGCTTGCGGATGAATACAATGCGCTTTTTATGGTTGATGATGCCCACGCCGTAGGCGTTTGGGGGCCCGATGGTTTGGGACTGGCTAAAGACGTTTCGGGCATTGATATTCTGCTGGGCACTTGCGGTAAATCTTTTGGAAGTTTTGGAGCCTATGTGGCCTGTTCAAAAAAAATAAAAAACTATCTTGTAAATTATTGTCCCGGTTTTATTTATACCACAGCACTTCCACCAGCGGTGATTGGTGCAACTACGGCCGCTTTGGCCTTGATTCCAACACTTAATGATGAACGTAAAGCTTTTTACGGGCGAATTAAAAATTTCCGGCAATCATTGCACGATCTTGGTTTCGATACCGGTTCATCTTCCACCCAAATTATTCCGATAATTGTTGGCAATGAAAAAGAAACACTGGTTCTTGAAGATTATCTCAAGAAAGAAGGATTCCTGGCATCAGCTATTCGTCCGCCCACGGTGCCGGAACAAAGTTCTCGCTTGCGGCTTACGCTTTCAATGAATCATTCTAAAGGTCAACTCAATAGACTTATACGTAGTTTAGAAAGCTGGAAAAATGAGTGAAATTGAGCTTATTACATATCATGGTTGGGGTGGGGACGATTCTTTTTGGAGCGGACTTCAAAAAAACGTTCCTGATAAGATCCATTGGAAAAATTTTGACCGCGGTTATTTTGATAAACCTACATCTCCGGGTTTTACAGAAAAAAACGGAACAAAAATCGTGTTAACGCATTCATTTGGGCTGCATTTATGCCCTAATGAAATATTAGACAGAGCCGATACACTCATCATTTATTCAGGTTTTTTACACTTTCATCCACAGGCTGCCCAGTTCAGAAGACGATCGAAACAAGTGGTTGCCGAAATGATCAGCAAATTTAAAGAACGTCCATATGATGTTTTAAAAGCGTTTTATCGCAACGTATTTCACCCTGAAAAAGAATTTGATCTTCCACCAAAAACTATCAATAATGAGTTGCTTCTGGAAGATTTGAAATTGCTAAACAAGAATAAACAAGCGCTTCCATCTCTAAAAAAGAATGCGAAAGTCTTTATATTCCACGGTGCTGATGACGCCATCGTCCCAAAAAGAAAGGGCAGGGCGCTATATCAAAAATTCGGTCGCAAAGCCCAATATTTTGAAATAAAGCAGAGCGGACACGGACTGCCGTTAACACAGCCGGATAGGTGTTGGCGAATGATTGAATCTGAAATTACTTAACTATTGCAGCAACAAACGCTAAATAAAACGATTATTGAAGACATAATGCGCCCGGAATTTGGAAATGCAGCCCCATTCTATCACGAGCATGCCACCGTGCAAAAAGAAACCGCAGAGCGGCTCCTTGCCTCCTTAAAACCCTGGCAGGAAATTTTACCTCAAGGTCCGGTTATTGAATTGGGGTGTGGTACCGGCTTTGTGAGTTGCGGTTTGCAAAAGTTATTTAATCACCGAAAGCTTATCATAACCGATCTTTCCAGCAGTATGGCAGAGGCTTGTCGGCAACATCTTGATAAAACAGAAAATCTTTCCATACAAACTTTGGATGCCCGTGAAGTACCGGTAGATGAGCCCACATATGCCATGAGCATCAGTAGTTTTGCTGCCCAATGGTTTGATGATGCCGCCTATACCCTTGGCCGTTGGCTCGAGGTTACAAAGCCCGGAGGATTATTGCTTGCTGCATTTCCCGGCAATCAAAGTTTTCCCGAGTGGAAAAAACACGCTCAAACGCTGGGTATTCCTTTTACGGGAAACCCTTTGCCCGATACGGAAGAGATGGTTGTAAAGCTTTCTTCTGATCAAACACAGGTTGATTATTATGAGGATACCATCACCCAAAAATTTAAGGGCGCGGCCAATTTTTTTCGTCATTTAAAGAATATTGGGGCCGGGCGTCAGCTCGAGGGGCGTCCACTCAATAGCCGTGAAATGAAAATGCTTATTGAGCATTGGAATGCCGAGGCCGAAGGGGAAATAGCGGTCAGCTGGCACGTGGTTTTCCTGGCTGTGAAGAAAAGTTTATAAATGAGAACCATATTAAAGAGGGCTTTGCAAAACCTTTTATATTGTCATGCTGAACTTGTTTCAGTATCTCAAATTACGGTTTTTGCCTATTAAACATAGATCCTGAACTTCCCGAAGGGATACCTACGGTGAAATTCAGGATGACAAACTATGTTTTGCAAAGCTCTCTTAAATAAAATCAGCATAATTTTCACAAATGGATTCTGATTTCCCAAACGAAATATTTGTAACCGGTACCGACACCGGCATTGGTAAAACCGTTGTATCTGCATTATTAACGCAAGGTTTGAAAGCCACCTATTGGAAACCTATTCAATCCGGTTTGCAGGAAGAAACGGATACACAAGCCCTTAAAAGATTAACCGGCTTGCCCGAACATCATTTTAAAGAAGAAGCTTACCGATTGAACGAGCCGCTTTCTCCGCACGCTTCTGCTGCCATTGATGATGTTGAAATTACTATGAATGCATTTTCTATCCCCGATTATGCTACGGATCATTTGATTGTAGAAGGCGCGGGCGGTTTGATGGTTCCCATGAACGATACCGCCATGATTATAGACTTAATCAAAGCGCTCGAAATTCCCGTACTGTTGGTAGCACGTAGCGAACTGGGGACGTTAAATCATACATTTCTATCACTTGAGGCCCTTAGAAAACGGGGAGTTCCGATTATTGGGGTCATAATGAACGGTCCTAAAAATAAAAGTAACCGCAAAGCCATTGAAAAATATGGCCAAATTGAGGTGTTGACAGAAATTGATCAAATCGATGACATCAACTCTCAAAAATTATCTGAAATATTTAAACACAAATTTTAGGGCGATAACATTTTATGCATCAAAACATTTGGTACCCGTTTACAATCATCGAGGATGCCCCGGAACCGATTAAGGTAAAAAGCGGTGATGGACTTTTTTTAGAACTGGAAGACGGCCGACGCATCATGGATTGCATTTCCAGCTGGTGGGTGAATTTATATGGGCATGCTCATCCCAAGGTGGCGCAAGCCATATCCAAGCAGGCCCAGAAATTAGAGCAGGTTATTTTTGCGAATTTTACGCATGACCCCGCCGAGCGAGTCGCCGAAAACCTGGCAAAACTGCTTCCCGGAAATTTGAATAAAGTATTTTATTCTGACGACGGCTCAACGGCGGTAGAGGTGGGCATGAAAATGGCTTTTCAGTATTGGAAAAACAGGGGGGAACAACGTAAAACATTTATCTGCTTTGAGGGAGCTTATCACGGCGATACGTTTGGGGCAATGTCAGCCGGAGACCGCTCCGTATTTACCGAAGTATTTAAAGAGCTGCTTTTTGATGTTGAATTTTTAAAATACCCGGAAACCTGGTTCGGAGATGATGGGGTGGAAGAGAAAGAGCAGGCTGTTCTTCAGAAATTGGAACAACTGTTAACCGATGATCCTGAAAAATATGCGGGGTTGATGATAGAACCACTCATTCAGGGCGCGGGTGGAATGCGGATGTGCCGCCCTGAGTTTTTGCAGAAGCTTGAAAAGGTATGTCGCACCCATAACGTTCTGCTTATTTTTGATGAAGTGATGACCGGTTTTGGCCGCACCGGGGCCCATTTTGCGTGCAAGCGGGCCGGCGTTCAACCCGATATTATTGCTTTGGCTAAAGGATTGACCGGCGGGTTCTTGCCCCTTTCGGTTACGGTTTGTTCCGATGACGTATATGAATCTTTCAAAAGCAATGATCCTATAAAAACATTTTGGCACGGCCACAGCTACACGGCCAATCCCATTGGCTGTGCTGCAGCAATAGCATCATTTGAACTGCTTGAAAAGTTTGAGCCGATATTCACATCAATGGAAACATGGCACAAGGAGCACCTGGAAAAGCTGGCCGGTCATCCGTTGGTAAAAAAACAGCGCATAACCGGCACTATTGCTGCTTTTGAAATTGCAACCGGCGGAGAAGATGGGTACTTGAATAATATTGGAGATTTTATTAAAAAACGATCTGTCGAAAAAGGACTGCTCTTACGTCCGCTGGGAAATGTGCTGTATTTGATGCCTCCATACTGCACCACCAAAGATCAGCTTGGCACAATGTACAAAGGAATTGAGGAACTACTTTCTGAAATAGAATAAAATTGTAATTGGTGCAGTTTGGGTTGATCAATTATTTGCATTCAGAGGCCTTTGCATTACTGACGCCCATTTCTCCCAAAGGGATCCCTTCGGGAGACTACGCTCTCCGTAGGAGTCCTTCGGACAATATGACGTCAGTTTGAGCGTGCCTCCCAAAGGCATACCTGCGGTGCAATGAGGAGCCACGACGAATGAAGTCGAAAACAAAGTCATGGTTCTGTAAAGCCCCCATTCATAAAGTTGATGATTTCATCATAGAGTAAGTTCGATGAGAACAGGAATTGAATAATCATTGAAAAGTGGCCCAACTCATCTAAAACCTTGTAGTTGGGATTAGAATTATACGTCTTCAATGAATCAATAAATGTTTTGGTACTTCGTTCAATGGACGGATAGGTTTTGCCACCGCGGTAAATTAAAAGCGGAGGCATACTCTCATCAAGAAAATAAAGGGGTGATGCTTTTTTCCAGGTTGCAGGATTATTTGTAAACGTTTTGATGTACGAATTGCTCTCACCAAAATTTTTTCGTTTTAAAAATGAGTACATATCCAGTCCGGCCGCATCAATGAGAATGGCTCCCTTTATGGGGTTGGCAATTTCTAAAGCATTGAAATATTTATCATCAAGGGTGATAAGACTGGCCAGATGTCCGCCGGCAGAGTGCCCGGAGACAAATATTTTATGGGGATTGCCGCCGTACTGGCTGATGTTTTCCTTCACCCATTGTACGGCCCTGGCCGAAGCCCCGGCCATTGCATCATACTGTGCATTGGGGCTTAGCGGGTAACTGATAATGACAGCCACCACGCCTTTGCGGGCCATTTTCCGTCCTAAAAAATCATACAGGGCCGGAGAGCCGGAATCCCAGCCGCCGCCGTGGATAAAAATAAAAACGTCGCGGAGCCGAGATCGGTCAGCCGGAGCAAACACATTGAGATATTGCGTAGTAGTATGCTGAGAAGAATCTGCTTTCTGGTAGGTTATTTTTTTGTATGACTCAACACTGCAAGCTGATGCGATACCTATTATTACCATGAATAATAACCATTTATAACAAGGAAAAGAATATGCAGACCTTGAGCTAATAGGAGTGAGTTTATAATTAGAGAAATTTGATCAACCCGGCTTATTCGGCCGCTTCTGCATTTTCGGGCATGTGTTCTTCTTTAGCATCCTTGAATGCCTCACGCGGGCTCAGTCCCAAAAGCTCAAACATGCGCTTATCTTCTTCCAGCTCGTTGTTATCAGTGGTGAGTAGTTTTTCGCCGGTAAAGATGGAGTTTGCCCCGGCCATAAAGCAGTGCGCCTGCTCTTCCATGCTCATATCTACCCGTCCGGCAGAAAGACGTACCATTGAATCGGGCATGGTGATGCGAGCGGTGGCAATCATGCGGGCCATATCATACCAGGGAACTTTGGGTTGATTTTCGAGCGGTGTTCCCTCAACGGCAATGAGTGCATTAACAGGTACCGACTCCGGATGTTGCGGCATGGTGGCCAAATTATGAATAAGCTCGATGCGGTCTTCATCCGTTTCACCCATGCCAATAATGCCGCCGCTGCACACGCTAATGTTGGCATCCCGTACTTTTTGAATGGTATCAAGCCGATCTTGATATTTACGGGTTGAAATAATGCGGTTATAAAAATCTTCACTACTGTCCAGATTATGATTGTAGGCGTACAAACCGGCCTCTTTGAGTTGAGCAGCTTGTTCATCAGTCAGCATGCCCAGGGTGCAGCATACTTCCATATCCATATTTGTTATATCCGTTATCATATCCAGCACGGTATCAAAATCTTTGGTCTCACGACCGCATCTCCAGGCGGCGCCCATGCAAAAGCGCGTACTGCCGGCCTCTTTGGCTTTGTGGGCTGATGAAATAATTTCTTGCGGTTCCAGCATTTTTTCGGCTTCAACCTCGGTGTCGTGATGCGCCGACTGCGGACAATAAGCACAATCTTCGGGGCAACCGCCGGTTTTTATGGATAGCAGGGTACAAACCTGAACCTCTCCGGTGTCTTGATGTGCCCGGTGAACGGTAGCCGCTTGGTAGATCAACTCCAGCAGCGGGGTGTTGTACAAGTCGGTGATTTCTTTTTTGGTCCAGTCAGATCGAACATTAGCCATAAGGAAGTTTTAAAATAACAGATATATTTAAAGAGGCCGTTGCAAAAACTTTTATGTCATCCTGAATTAAGTCAGAATGACACTTTGTATCAAATTTGCGAAGGCTTTCTAAAAGTAACAGACCTCAATCCCAAAAGCCAAAGAAAAATTGTTAATTGTTCAATACAATTACTGGTTTATAAAATTTATTATATTTCTTTTTTTTATGTCAACAATATTGTTGAACCCCCACGGCAATGTTATATTAGTTCTCAAATTTATAACCCGAATACGTTTATCAGTCAGCTTTAAAATGTCTCAAGACTTATTTATTTATGCAGCTACTTTTTAGAATTGACCCACCCCTAATCCCCCTTTGAAGGGGGTGCCCCGAGAATTCGGGGTGGGGGATGTTCTTCAACAACACTGTCTGATCCATTCATAATTTAATCAGTCAATCTGTTAACTCTATTTTCTATGGAAAAAACGCTTATATCATCTACGGCCATCTTTGATCTCGAAGTACCTTATAAACTTATTGAAACAGGAGCGAAGGGAGAGAAACCGCTCATCATTTATCTTCATGGATTTAAGCATAACCTTGAATATTTCAAGAAAAAGTGTGAAGGGCTTCTCTCCGTTGAAGCATATCATTTATTTTTACAAGGCCCTTATGCCGTTTATGATGAAAATCATGACCGAAAGGTAGCCCAATGGGGGCGTGCCTGGTATTTATATGATGGTGAACAGACCCAGTTTATTAATTCGATGGAGAAGTCCACCCAATTTATTAAAAAGGTTACGGACAAAATTTTAGCTAAAATTCAGCCCTCAAAAATAACACTTTTAGGCTACTCCATGGGCGGATACCTGGCGGGCTATTTTGGATTATCACGGCCTGGTTATATTGATGATTTGATTGTGGTGGGGGGACGAATTAAATCAGAGCATTTTACCGAAGAATCATACCCAAATTTATCGGTATTGGCTTTACATGGTACCAAAGACCGTTCCGTAGATGCCCAAAGACAAAAAGAGAGTAGCAGTGAGCTCAAAAAAATGGGTGCAATCGTTTCTTATCGGGGAATTGATACCGGGCATCGCTTTGGAAAACCCTATATAGATGAGATAAAAAAGTGGCTTTCAAAAAATGAGTATGCATTAATAAAGTAACAATAAGAAGCCTTTACATTACTGACGCCATTTCTCCCAAAGGGATCCCTTCGGGAGACTTCGC
>Ga0306906_1000358_pt1 | contig 18281 bp, 18 predicted proteins | sample AntRauTorcE11897_FD_190405 | JGI IMG/M metagenome (GOLD analysis project Ga0306906, IMG submission 190405) | Saline lake microbial communities from Rauer Islands, Antarctica - Metagenome Torckler E11 #897 (v2) (version 2) | ecosystem: Environmental > Aquatic > Non-marine Saline and Alkaline >...
CTACTAGGTACTTTAGCTACTACCTCTGCTGTATCCTCTTTAATGAAAGGGGAAGTTCCTTTTACTGGACTGTTCGAAAGTATGGGAGGAGGAGGAGCTAAAGGGATAGGTGACGCAATTGGAAGTATTCTTGGAGGTGGAGGTGGTAGTGGAGCAGCTATTCCCGGTGGCTTTACGACTCAAATTGCAGGATCAGCGGGTCTAGGTACAGCAGGAGGTGTCTCTAGTACTGCTATCAACGCTTCTAATGCTGTGTCTGGTGCTGGTGCTGGTGCTGGAGGATTCTTTAGCCGTGTTCCTGGTGGAGCTAGTACTGCATTAGGTGGAGCAGGCGGTTTCCTCTCTGGTCTTACGCAGGAAGAAGAAGCTTTAGGTAGCCCAGAAAGTTTACTTGCTACTCTAGGTCCAGCAGCATTAGCAGGTGGCCCGATGGGTGCAGCAGCAGCAGCAGTTGGGTCTATCCTAGGCTCTGCTCTTAGTGGCGGAAGTATTCAAGACACTGTTGCTAATATTCCCATTATTGGTGGGGTTCTTGATGATGTTATTGGAGGAGTTAGAAGTGGTCTTAGTAGCGTCGCTGATGCATTTGGCACTGTTATTTGCACGGCTCTCATGTATAAAGGACATCTGGATAAGGAAGAGTACCGTCTAGCTCTACGTCTGATGCACACCCTACATCCTACTGCTCTTAGAGGATATCACTACTGGGCTGTAGGTGTTGCTAATAAGATTAAGAAAGGTCACAAAGGTTGGACTGCGTTCTGGAAACCCATTATGCAGAGTAGGGTTAAGTTACTCGCATCTGGTGGAGGATTCCTGAATCATTGCAAATATCCTCTAGGCACTGGTACTAAATATATTCTGGAACCAGGCTGCTATCTTATTGGCAGGGTGCTTGAGCTACATGATACCCCCGTAGCAGGTGAATATACAGGCGAACATACAGGCGAACATACAGGAGCCAAAGTATAATGGCTACTAATCTCGGTTCTTTAGATGATTTACTTAACACTATGACTGGGGTAACTAATACCCAGAAACAACAGACTGGTGCCATAGCTTCTGCACAAGGGGAGCAGGCACAGATGGGGGAGCAGATTGCTGAGATGCTCTTTGAAGTAGCTGAGAGAAATAAGAGAGTAGATGCTCAGAAACTTGGGGCACAGTTAGAAGCACAGGAGCAATCTCGTAGGGTTGCTACTGCTGCGGGTACCAATGCTTCTGCTTCTAATGAAGTTGTGTCTAGTGGTATGGCTGACCTGCGCTCTGATTTCTTAGCCTATAAGCAAGCTTCACGAGAAGCACAGGTTATGGAAGAGAATGGTAATCTCTTAGCTAATCCTTTTGGCTGGCTCAATGATGTTCTTAATGGTCCAGAAGTACGAGCTACCAGAGACTTGACTGCTGATCGTGCAGCTCAGAGTGCCCAGCAACTTAATAACCTGCACTCTCTGACTCAAGCTAACGTGAAGACTCAGAACGCTATTGCTAAGACAAGGACTGCTGCCACAGTTAAGGATCAGACTGAGATCAATGCTAGACTGAATGAATCTAAGGCATTGCAAGCTGCACAAGATGCTAAGCAATTCACTATTGCAGGCATTAGTACTCTGAGAGAGTTTGGTTCTACAGAATACAATCGTAGAAAAGATGCTTACAATATGATTGTGACTCAACAACGTTATGAGGAGAACAGAGAGTTACGACAGCAGCAACTCAAGCTACAGCAGCAGCAGATGGAACAGCAGCTAGGAGCACAAGAAAGTTACGCAGAACTTGCCAGAGTGGCTAACCTACAACTAGAAACTATGGAGTCTAAAGCAAAACCTATAACTCCTGCATATATGCGGGAACACTTTAATAAGAATACTGTAATTGGACAAAGACTGCAAGCTCTAGTAAGTTCAGGTATGCGTTCTCAGGATATAGGTTCCGCCCAACTTGGTAGCAATGCTTATGAAAGCTTTCAACTTATGGGCAGCTTTGGTATGAAGATGCCCAGTAATGTTGATCAAAGAACTGTAGATACTTACGAGTATACTAATAATAAACTGGGGGAGGAGATTGCTGAAGCTAGGGGGTTTTTAACAGCTACTGAGGATACGGAGCATGGAATTACCTCAGCAACTGTTGATGACACAGCTACTCAAGCCGACGCATTTAACAGTATTTTTAACTCCCAGATTGCCAAGCAAGATGAGAGTTTTGCTACTGATTATCCAGTTCAGACTGCTGCTATTAAAGAAGAAGTTCCTGCTATTGAGACTACTCCTTTCTATCAGACTGTAGTTGCACCTCTGGAAGAAGCCGGTGCTTCTCCTGATATTACTACCGTAGCTGAAACTACTGCACAGAAATATGCAGAAGGAGAACTGACTTCTCAGCAAGCTGTAGATGGAGTAACTACTCTCTGGAGAGCACAAGTTGATCTATTCAATGCTACTTCTGGACGTGATGCTTTGGGTGTACCTTTGCTAGATGTTTCCCCGGTTAAATTGCTTGTTGGCGAGCCAGTTGCTCCTAGTATTGGTTTCAAAGGTACAATAATGTCGGATGCTGAACAGATAAGGCAGATAGGCAGAACTCTGAATCTTAAGACAGGCGAACTATATGAGGAAGTGGATCTTACCAATTCTACTGACTATGGTCACTATCTCACTAAGTATACCAGTAACGTTATAGCTAGAAAGATGCGGGAGGGTGCAGTAGAACAGCAAGGAGCTTCTAGTGCGACTGGCAGCTTCCAGAGACAGGGAAATACAGGTAGCTTCTGAAAATAGCTCTAAAGGATAAATGCTATGGCAACTTATCAAGAATCACCGCAATGGGTTAGAGCAGCAGACTCTCACAATGTAGCTGCACATAATAGTAGTGCCTTTGAGGAAGAAGGAAAAGGAGAAGAGGAGCAGGGATTCTTCGCTGGTCTTGGGGAATCCCTTAGCAATACTCCTGAGTTCCTTCAAGTATCTGCTGCCTCAGGTATAAATTCTTTCTATAATACTGGGGTAACTTTGTCCAATGTATTTAGAGATGAGGATAATAAACTAGACCAGAATAATACAGGAGAGTGGATCTCTGACTATGATGAGGACTTAGGTAAGTATTATAAAGAAAATAAGTCTGCTGCTGATATCACAGGTTTCATTGCGGGCTCTTTCATTCCAGGCATAGGTGGTATTAAGATACTCTCTGCTGGGCAGAAAGCTTTGCGAGTTGCTGCTCGGGGTAATGTAGGAGCTAATTTCACCAGAGCTACAGGACTGCTCGCTCCTAATATGCAGATGCACGTGCGTAAAGGTGCAGCTGAATTAGCTTCTCGTTCTGGCCAGTGGAGCATGTTCAACGCTAACTCTCTTAAGCACATAAGGAATAACACTTGGCAAGGTCTGCTAGAAGGAGTTGCATTTGAAGGTGCAGTAATGGCAACTATGTTCAAGGCTCCTCTCTTTGATGATATGGATGGCTGGGATATGGCTAAGATGATGGGAGTTGGTGTAGCACTAGGGGGAGGTGTAGGCACAGTAATTGGTGGAGCTAGTTCCTATTTCAGAACCACAGGACTCCTAAAGCAATCAGATGCTAGGCAGTTAGCTTTTTCTACAGGTAGATTTACTGTGGGGCCTAGAACTGCTGAAAAAACTTCTGATAATATTACAGCCGCTGCATTTGATAGAGACAGGTTACTTAAGCCTGTGACCTACGAAGATGTAGTAGCTATGAAAGGTATACAAGAAACACCATCTCAAAGAGTTATCACTCAGTTCAGTACAGTGGAGGAAATCAATGCAGAGGTTCAGCACCTTAACCGGTTGAGAGTGCAGAACCTAGATGCAATAGGTAATGAGCTACGTACTTCTATCCATACTCTACATAAAACCTCTAAAGCTAAAGCTGATAATGGCTTCATGGCTAACAATGTAGCAGATGTTCTTGCACCTTTAGAAGCTAGAGGTGTATATAATACTTTTGATAACTTAAACTTCTTTGGCCGTCTTGTTGATGACTCTAACTTCCAGAATCGAGTCAAAGATATTATGCGCCAAGCTAAAAAAGAGGGCATCACTCTAACTAAGGCTGAGGCACAGACTAAAGCTGGTAAAGATACCACTTCGTACCTACAGCTACATTCAGGTGAAATTGGCGGGGTCAGTGCTGTTGATCCTGCAAGTGCTGCTCGTCTTGCTGACAGTATGTCACCCTCGCAGATTAAGGACTACGTTAAATCTAATAAGTTTAGCTTGGGCAAAGTCTTTAATATGACTGATAAAGCTAACCCAAAAGTGGCGGAAGCAAGGTGGCTGTGGGCAAGAGAGTTAAAAAAGCCTCTTAGCAAAAAGGTATCAGTCCATGCGTATGATCTCCCCCTTCTTGAAAAAGCCGTTCGTGATGGTAACTCTTCTCTTACAGTTGCTCTTCCTAATGGCAATATTAGCCAGCTCTCCACAGCAGATGAAATTAGCAAGTTCTATAGAGATGCCCAACGTAAAGTTGGAACCCATCTCAGAACTAGAAAAGGAATGACCACTGATAAGATGGAGGTAATAACTAATATTAGAAGAGACTGGATTGAAGGAGCACCTAGATATGACATAACTGACCCTAAAAGTTTCGATGCTCAATCATCTTATGCTTCAGAATTAGCTACTCACCTAGATAAAGAAGTGACTCCTGCTTCACTGCACTATCGTCCTAAGTATATGAAAGCTTCTTACAATGATCCACTTACAGATGAAAGTGGTAATATTTTGCGTGGTATGCAAGCTGTTGAATATGGTAATAAGCTGTACCAGGAGGGAGCAGATAGAGCAGCAGCTTACGCACTTGGCCCTATGTCAGAAGGTTTCCAGACCTATGGCAAGGAACTTATGAGTAGAGTATGGAGAGGAGGTGTGGGGCAAGGTGTGGTGCGTAATGCTGGCGGTGGGTATGATACTTTAGAGTCTGTGACTTCAGCTAATGCCAACCTCCTAGCAGAATTGGAAAAGAAGCTTATGTCTCAGCTAAAAGAAGACATCACTCCTCACCTCACTACCTTATTAAGTGACTCTCCTACTGCGGTAAGATTCTCACTACTCAATGAGCAGCTTGCTGGTATGCAGGAAAAGTTTGTTCTTAGAGTAGGAGATGATGGAATAGGGGAACTTATCCCTAGGAAGCTAAAAGATTATGAGGATGAACTAGAACTATTCGCCCAAGGTGGTAGAACTACAGAACCTACCTTACCTACTCTTGAGCAAGGCACCCCTGAATCTATCCCACTGACTGAGAAACTGACAGGTATAGTGGATTTTCATATTCAGACGTCAGCAATTAGAGGCGATAAATTAAACGCACTCACTACTGCACAAGGTAATGCTTCCAGAACATATGCTGATACTTACTATCCTGTGCGCCAAGACCCTAGACAGTTTAAGAACTTTGCTTTTGTTGTTGATAATAAGATATCAGGTGTCGGTCACAAGCGTATGGTGCTGGCTAGGACTGGGGAGGAACTGGAGCAGCAGCTTAAAAAGGTTCCTAGCGAATATAAGATAGTACGTAAAGGTGAGTCAGAAGATTACCACAAAGCGCTAGGTGACTATCTCTATGATAGAACACTGCATGAGAACTACCTAGATATTGACCTAACAGCTAAGGGTATACGCTCTAACTTCTTCCCTCATACTGATCCTCAGACGATTGCGGATACTTTTCTGCAGCATCACATTCGTGGAGAGAACGCACTCATAAGAGAGGGAGTAGCTACTAAGTTCGCACCTTTCATCAATGAGATGGAGAAGCTAGGTAAACTCTATGCTGAAACTCAAGCCTCTAGCACTGAGAATATCTCTCGTCTAGCTGTGTCCACTAAACGTAATCCTTACATGGCACAGGTTAAAGGGCTGTTCAATATCTCCAGGCTGGAAGATGCACCTGACTGGTGGCTAACTGCTAACCGCTCGCTAGATAAAGTGGTATCTCAAGCATGGAATAAGGTGGATGCTGCATTACAAGGCAGGAAGGGAAGAATTGTAGATGACTCTACTATCAATGAGATTAACTCTATAATGGACGATGTAGGATTTAAGTCTGCCTACTACGATGCTGCAACTAACATTTTGGCGAACAGTAAGATAGACCAAGGTGTTCTGTCTAAGTTTGTTCGTACATCTAATGCATTTCTAACTGCAACCATCTTGCGTCTTGATCCATTCAACGCTCTCAATAATAAGCTGGGTAATCAGATCATAATGAGTGCTGAGGTACAATCGCTTCTGCAAGGTATTAAGAAGCGTGATCCAGAAGCAGCAGGCAGACTGGCTAATCTTACTGATGTTACGGTTCCAGGTACTGGAGGAGATGGGATATTCAGTGCCTATAAAGTTATAGGACAAGCCTACGCAGATGTACTTGGTCCAGACAAGGCAGCTATTCTTGCTAGGTATAAAGAGAGAGGTCTAGTGCCTGACTTAGCTAGTCAGCTTTTGAAAGGTCTGGATTCTATGACTCTTTCTGGTGCTGATACTGCTGTTAATGTAAGTAAAAAGACAGAGCAGATTAAAGCTACTTTGGGCAGTCTTGCAGAGAAAGGCTCTAAAGTTACAGGTAACGATCTCTCAGAGCGACTTAACAGGGTTGTAGCAGCTAGAGTTATGGAGAAGTTCACTGATGCTGCTATCCAATCTGGGGTAATTAGAGAAGGTGAGCAATGGAGCTTTATCAATACCTTTGTTAATCGTGTGAATGGTGCAGTCCGTGCTGCTGAAAGACCTCTTATGTTTCAGGGTCCGATCGGCCAGGCTATGGGCTTGTTCCAGTCTTACCAGTTCAACCTTATCCAGCAATCTCTACGCCATATTGGAGAAGGTAGAGCTAAGACAATGGCAATCATGGCTGGGATGCAAACTTCTATCTATGGAGGTAGCTCACTCCCCGGTTTTTCTGCTATCAATAACAGTCTCGTAGGGAATGCGGCAGGTAATAAAGGGCACCAAGATCTCTTTTCTATCTCACAAGCTGTGTTAGGTAAGGAAGGTGCTGAGTGGTTGATGTATGGGGCACCCAGTAACATTCTAAATAGTGCTCTCTACTCTAGGGGTAACACTAATCCTCGGGTATGGCATATTGTACCTAACCCAACTAATCCTACAGACCTTCCTTTCATCGGTGCATATGGCCGAGCTCTGGGGTCTCTCAAGGGAGCAATAACTTCAGTTAAGGAGGGTGCCCCGGTCTGGGAATCTATACTCAGAGGGTTAGAACACTCTGGACTCTCTAGACCTCTGGCAGGTATAGCAGCTTCAGCAAGGGGTTTAACTAATGATGGAGTAGCGTTCACTACACAAAGAAGTGGTAACTTTGTGTACGAGAATGATCTAATGTCTCTGACTACATTGGCTAGAATAGCAGGCGCTAAGCCACTGGACGAAGCAATCATGCAGAATAACTTTTTCCAGAACCAGTCTTATGCTGCATCAGATAGGCAATCTAGGAATAAAATTGGGGAGGCATTGCGAACTACTATACAAGCGGGGGGAGTACCTGATACTGAGGCACTTAATGGTTTTGCTGAGAAGTATGTAGCGAGGGGAGGTAATCAGAAGAACTTCAACCAGTACTTTATGGATCAGTATAAGAACGCTACAACCTCACAAGCTGAGCAGTTGTCGCGGAACTTAAGTAATCCATACGGGAGGAAGATGCAATACCTTCTAGGTGGGAGTGATTCTGGTATAGGGTTTGCAGACATTTACCCGCAGTAAGACTAGAGTAAGACTAGAGTGGTATAGGTAAAGAGGTAAAGAGGTAAAGATTGCGGTGGTGCTTGCCGGGGCTAGGAGTTAGAGATAACTTCCGCCCCGGCTTTTTTGTGCCTGCTATTTAAGTATCTAGTTCCCTCCTCCAGTGTGCTCTCCTGTATAAATAGCAATAGGATCTCTTTTCTTTCTAAGCGCAGCACTCAACTTCTTACAGATACCTCTAATATCTTCATTAGAATAATACCCATCTAATACTAGATCGCAGTCTGCAGCAACCTTACCTATTACTTCAGAGAATGTAGTATAACCCTCCAACTCACACTCATATTTAAGGTGCCTGTGTTCATAGCGGGAGAGCTCATTCTGTAATTCAATCATCTCCACTGGGACAAACTCTGCTGTCTCAGCACTCCATTTAAGTCTGTGGTTGTCCGACATAGTCTAGAATCTCCATAAGGTGATTGTATTGTACCATAGCATCTCTCAGTGCGCTATGATCCCCTTTAGCTGTGAGGGGTACAATATTTTTATACATCTCTCTCAGTGTTCGATAATCCCTAACATAAGAGTAACTCCAGTTAGGCTTGAGTCCAGAATAAGTTAGGAAGTGCGTGATAATAGGAATATCAAAGTCAGTACCGCAGCACCATAGCCAAATAGCGTATGTCTCATTCTCTTTAGCTGAATCAATAACCTCTCTTACTAGCTCAGCTGCCTTCTTTAGAGATACTGTAGATTGCTTGCAATACTCATAGTTCTGGGGGTTAGTTTTCTCGTGGAACGCGATTGTTCTAGGGTCTACCTTGAAATAGGCCATCTTATCCATATAGATATCAGGTGAGATACTGATGCCTCTGGACACAGGTAGGTCAGATGCTGCATCATAATACACTAGACCAATTTGTATAACTGCTGCTTCTGGACTTACTGCTAGTGTTTCGAGATCTAGCATCACATGCTTGATAGGTTTAGCCATTTGTAATTCTCCTCCTCTCTCTATCTATAAGTAATTAGACTGCATCGTATGTTTTGTCAAAAATGTCAGGCTTACATGGATAGTGTTCATTGCTGACGCCAGTTATGATCCAGTCTCCAGGGCAAACAATGTGTCCGCCTTCCAGCGTGTCTATCCAGCCGTGGTCATCCATGATTCTATCGCAGTGCTTACACGGGTTTTTTCCGTCGCATTCTGGCGTTCGGTAGTATCCCACGACTTGGCCTTCCCATGCCAACGACTCTTGGTACTCTGGGCTGAACACGGTCCACTTTCCTTTTTGCATACCTTCTGCGGGCTCCGAATAGTCCAGCGGGTGATCCCCGTTCTTGAACCATTGAGTGGCCTCAATAATTACTGGCTTCTTTCTAAATTTCATCATTTTTCTCCTGCTTTTCAGCGACTTCGGGCATAATTACTCTTACTGGAACCGCATCAAAAATTTTATCCGGATTGGTATAACTTCTAACGCGGCGAGATTGCTGTAAGATATCCTCAAGTACACGGTTTCTAGCCTCATCTAAGCGCGCCCGTAATTGCTCGATCTCTGCCTTGCAATCTTCATAGAATCCGGCGTCAGCATATTTTCTGGTCTTATCTGCGTACTCAATAAAATAGTTAAGTCTGGCTATAATATCATTCATCGTCTTGCTCCTATTTCCCCAAGTTGATTTTTAAGATAAAATCTCTAACAGAGTAATCCATCTTGTCCGCATCTAGTTGCTTGACGATGATACGGTACATCTTACTTTTGTATATAACCAAGTTGTGCATGTGGTCGTCGCCATCTGGCATTGAGTCGATCCACTCGCGAATGGTTTTCGTAGATTGATTCATTTGTCATTCCTCCTCAGTTTGGCGGCGTAACTCTTGTTCGAGTCCCTCAAGCCGCTGGAACTACTCCCCATTTATCTCAGCATTAGTAAGATAGGAGTAATCAACCATATCGTCATATCTCACATCCAGTGGAACTTTATTAGCAAGAAATCCTGAATCTACTACTTGTATCTTACCCGCAGCACTTAGACCCCGTACTATATCACCTAGCTCATGTAAATCACCCAAATCATTAGATACTCTAGGCCACAGTTCCCCAAATTCAATAGGTCTAGTCTCAGGCCAAGTCTCAATAATCTGCAATACTTTATGTGATACACTGGCATTTTTAGCTCTGCCAAATTCACCAAATGCTTTAGGCATGAAGTGTTCAGTATGCATTAGGATAGTATTAGCGTATGTTACATCTTCCTTCTCTATAGTTTGGGAGAGTCTGGCTACTGTGATTATAACAATCAATTTAAGTAGATGCCCTAATCTCCTGTTCCCATAATGTGCGAATCTCTCATCTTCTATAGGTTTCCACGAGAGATATATTTTTTCCAGCAACTGTACTGCATCCTCAGTAATAGCTAACTCACCTACGCAACAGGTTCTCATAGCCTGTAAGTGCTCAGCGAGTTCATCTACTTTATCTTCATCTGGTGCTTTAGGAAAGGCTATCTTCTTAGAAGTAGGTTCCGAATATACTGCTACCATTCTGGAGAAAAAGCCTTGTCCAATTACTTCTGGTGGAAAGGTATTAGCGAATGTAGATTGTGTGTTACCCCCTAGTATAGATATGGTTGGATCAGGTATCTCAACTGATACCCCATTCTTAACTTTAGATTTATATGTACCCTCATAGTCCCAGAGTACACCTAGCAATGATACGAAATCAATTATATTATTGCCGAAGAAGTCATTGAACTCATCTGCTACTATGAAACATTCAGTTGCTCCTTCTTCTAGATTAAGGTCTAAGAATCCATCTACATCTTCTTCTCCCTCTATTCCCGAGAGATCAAGTAGGAACTTCTCCTTAGTTGTTTTCTCTGCTGCGAATGTAGTGTATCCTGCATGTGCTAAAACTTTCTTAGCTCTTTTAATAGCAGTAGACTTCCTTGTACCAGGAGCACCTAGTAACATCACATACATATTAGGATATACCTTGAAGTCACCATGACAGAAGTAAGCGTTCCTTCCTATCCATGCTCCCACTGCGGTAAGTATAGACCATCTACGAAAGAATGTAGGAACCTCTGTACCTGATGTTACCTCTAAGTATTTATTAAAGAAATCATTTCTTGTCGCCTTAGAAGGTACCGCATGTAAGGTATTAGTATGTAAGGTATTATATGAGGACTCATTCACTGGTACCTCTCCAAGTTCTGCCAAGTTTCTTAAGCTCAACTGGCACAGTCATAGCTCGCTCAACTCCTTGGCAATCAGTTATATTAACTGGAAAAGTCATGAGCTCTTTAACTCTCTCAGCTAAATCTTCTCTGCCTATTCTTACTTGGAATAGAATCGAATCGTGTATCTGTGCCCCCAGTTTGAAATCAGGGAGAAAAGCTAATTCTAGGAATACTCGTAGAAATGCTCTGTCTAGGATCATAGCGTTAAGAGACTGCGTAACGTGAGCTACATACGCATTAAGTGCCATCTTGCTGGATGAGGGATCACCAAAGCAATACCTTGTCCAACCTGTCGCACCTACTAACTTATTAGTTACTCGCACTTGTGCTTTAATACTAGCATAATACGTTGACTTAACTTTAGGGAACGCTCTCTCATACAGGAATAGCATATGCTTACATACTTCTACTTGACTCAATGCAGGATTCAATTCCAATAGTTTCTGAGCTGTCCTTACATTGGATGATCCCATAGTCTCTAGGAGAATCTGCGCCCCCATGTTATAATTAGCACCATGATTGATACGTTTACCTAGATGCCTTATATCTTTAGTTATCTCATCATAGGGAATACCAAAAAACATGGAAGCTTTATACTTATGTGAGTCAACATCACTTAGGAATATATGAAGAAGGTTTTCGTCACCTGAGCCATAAGCTACTCCTCTATCTTCTGCTTGAGAGTAGTCTGCCTCATAGAATTCAAACCCTTCGTCAGCTACGATAGTTTCTTTAACATCAGAATCTGCTGGTATATTCTGTACTTGTAGCCCACACCAGAAATGGTGCTCGCGGGAAGCATATCTTCCTGTATCTGTACCATGAGGATTAAGTGCGAAAAGTATTCTACTCCTACTATCGGCTGTACTAGCTGCGGGCGGTGGGAACTCTTTAGCTGCATCTCCAACAGTAAGATAGGTAGAAGATTCTTTTCTAAGTCCCCGGTACTCTAGAATGTTACCCGCAAACCATTCCATTAGTGGATGTTTAGTAGCAGCTTCAACAAGTGTCTTTTCATCTGAAGATACCGCCCTCTTAAACCCAAGTACATGCAGAAGATTTTTAACCTGAATAGGTGAAGATGGATTGAAATTGGCATAGCCCGTAGCTTTCTGTAACTTCTCAAGAATGGCATCTTGTTTCTCCGCACTGGCTTTAGAATACTTCTCTAGTGCTACCATATCCCTACGAAATCCCCGCATCTCACACATATGAGCAGGAACAACTTGGGGGAACTTCATCTTATAATTCTCTAATGCCCACTGCGGTGCCTCTAACATCCAGCTAATAGCAGACTCAGCTGTAGCCCAGCAGTCTAGTGCATTGTACTTAAAGTATTCTATCTCATCTTCTGTAGCAGCCAAGTCTTTCCAGTACATACTGTTTCTTATCAGCAGTGCAGATACGCTGCCAAGGTCTTTAGGGAGTTCTGAGTACCATGAGTGGAGCATATTAACTGTATCAAAGTAATATCCCCAAACCGGTGCTGAGTAGCGACAAAAGTATGCAAGGTCGTATTTTCCATTTTGAAAAACTTTAGGTTTCTGTATCCAGTTAAGCTCCCGCATCCAGTAAACACTTGACATAGTTTTAAGTGGAACCACATAGGCAAAGGAAGTATTATCTTGTAATCTAATTCCACAGTACCCGCTGCATCTGATGGCAGCATTATCTCTTGTAGTTTCAATATCAACTCCTATGATATCACAAGTCTCAAGAAATGACTTAGCTTCTAGGAAGTCTTGTTCTGATGCTACAATCTTCCAATCAAATTTACTTTCCTTCCTCCATTTATTAGGAGACACAATCTTAGAGACATACCTACGATTAAGGAAGTCTCCATAAGATTTAGACACCAACTGCCTCATCGGATTAACTAGCAGGAACTCTACACCATAGTATTCAATGATGGAGCCTGCATAGTTGTCAATTTTGGCTCCTTTCTCTCTACCTTGAGGGAGCAATTTCTTAAGAATATCTAGGCGAGTAGTGATAACATGATAGACTCCCGCTGATTTAATCTTAGTGGTAAGTTCAGCAAGAGTGTCAATATTCCCCGTAAATACTTTAGAAGCAACACCTTTAAGTGCTGGCTTAAAACGGGGGAGGTAAGGTTTATCTTCATTAGTAATTGCTATTACTACTCCTCCAGGCTTAGTTGCAGTATTCATCGCGTCCCCTTACCTCTGCACTTGAAACATGTTACTTTATGTTTCTCAGCAGAGAATTTATGCTGCACTATGAAGCCCCAGCCACTACAATTAGTACACTTACCAGCCCCCTCGTAAGGGGAATCACGAAAGTTAGGAGTGTAGTTAGACATAGCAGTCTATACCTTTTCATTTATACCTAAGATTTATCTCTAAGATTTATCTCTAAGACTGTAAGCTACATCACTAAGAGCATTTGATTGCTTTTCAAGTAAATACTCAAGCCAGTTAACTCTCTGGGTTAAGATTATTTCACCGTTAGCATCTTTAGATGCCTTGGCCTGTAATTTTTCCTTACTTTCTCTCAGGAATGTATTGCACTCTATTAAGTTTTGTATCCTAGCCGCATATCCTTCTCTTTCTACTGCCCAGGCTTGTGCCACTTCATACGCACTATCCTCTGCGTTAAGAATAGCAAGAAGATCCTTAGCTTTATTAACTGCGTCTGGTGTAGATTTTTTATATAGTCTTACGTATAAAGAACCTCTAAGTTCAATAATATCTACATAACTTGAGTATTCTTTAGCAAAGTATCCTTGCATACGACACCCATGTTCAATAGCATTATTACTTTTAATAGCGTTTGACTCACTCATTTCTTCTCTCCTGTTTCTACAAACGTAAAAGAAGCCACTTCCTTGTGGCTATATTAACTATATCACTCACTATATCACTCACTATGTTACTTATTGCTAAGTCCTCAGACATCAGTCCTCAGACATCTGCAATCATAGTCTTAATAGAGTTAAACTTCTGATCCGGGTCATTCTTACTAGCCCGAATCTTAAGTGTAACAACTACCTCTGCTCCATCTGAGTTCTCCATAGTTTGTGCAATAGTGTCTCCGCCATGCACTTCTCGCAGTGCTACAACAATCTCTTTAAGTTGGCCTTGCCCCATCGTGTTAGGGGTGCCGTCATCCTTCTTAAGAAGAAAGAGAATGTCAGACCCCTTACCAATTTCTGGCGGCTCTTCGCTTGAGTTAGACATCTCAATAGTCTCAAGCACTTTCATATTAAGAACTACGCCAGGCTTCTCGTTAATTTCCTTCTTCTCCCAGTTAATGCTGACACGGTGAGTACCAGCGGGGATTGGGGAAAACGATTCCAGATCAGCAAGTTCGTCAATGCTGGAGTCAAGAAGGTCAAAATTAACATCGCTCATTTTACTATCCTTAGCACTTGTGTGCTTACTAGGTTGGCTTACTGTATTACTTACTAGGTTGGCTTTCTATACCACTTACTTTGCAATTACTTACTTAAGTTACTTAGGGTAACTACTCCTTCCCTATCGGGAAACTGGTAAATTCACGTGTCATCATCCCAAGGTATTTCAACACCAAATATCTGTGTATCTGTCATCACATCCATAGGATCAACTACACTACAGATATGGTTATAAATTCCTGCCCGACTATCTCCTGCTTCTAGCACAGCAAGCTTTCTATCTCTAGGAGACATAGCTTTAATTCTTTCTATGCTTATCATAGCTTCAGATACTCTTAATAAATTTTCCGTTGTCATAACTCTACTCCCAGTTACTTCCAGTTATTCCCAGAGATCGGTAAGTTTAGGGTCATCTGAGTTTTCCAGTGTTATACCTGCTCGACTTCCTGTCAGTACATTATTCTTATAGATGGTAGATGATGCAAACTTATGTTTCTTGTTAACTACCTCACAGTATACAACCTCACCAAAGTATTTAGCTGAGTTACGTGAGAAGTTTCTGGTACCAGCAGTAGGTACAAGTTTCTCTTTACCATCCTGCATCTCCACTGCATTTTCATGTGAGATACAACACACATTGAACGCAGCATTTTGTACATAGGATAGAAAGGTGTCTAGCACTTTCCCTAGATTACCCCAATCATCGTAAGTCATCTTATAATCATCAGGTTTATTGCGAGTAATGTTAGCGATGGCACTATTAGTTAGCTGTGTCAATGAGTCGAATACTACTACAGTATCCTTTCCAATCTCAGACAGGTTAAGTGTAGTGCCAGTTGCTCCATCCTTAAATTCTTTTATCTTAATATCTACACACTTAGCACAGCCTATCTTACCGTGTGTGTCACATATTGTGACTTCCCCGCCTTTAATAACTTTAAGACAAGTCTCAATGGCTATAGGGTAACCTCGTGTATCAGGGAGTTTAATAATCTCTACTCTTTCCTGCTCTTCTCTAGGAAGTTTCAGTAGTGTGTCTGAACCATTCTCTAGGTCAAACCATAAGATTCTAAACTTCTCACTTAACTTACCTACCAGTTCAGTCTTACCACTCTTAGGTGGACCGTATACTAGAATTCGCTTAGTTTTCTGTGCTTTCATCTGACTTAGTTTCATTATTACTCTCCTCAGACTCCTTCGCTTGTGCAGATGCTTGTGCAGATGATTCTTTAGACTCCTTCTCTATCTGTGCCTCAACTACTTTCTGTGCATGTAACAACTGTTCGTCACTTATCTCCATAACTTCACGTATCCCGCGAGTCAGTAGTGCTACTTCACCCATCTTGTCATGAACCTTTGCTGTTTGCAAGTACACAATGCTGGTTACAAGTTCCTGCCTTAGCTCATTTTCTTCTGCTTCCCCAGTATTCTCAACTAGATCATAGATAGCAGTAAGTGCTCCAATGTGTAAATCATAGTTTCTTGACTGTTGAAACTTAAGTAATGTAGCTTCAATCTCTTCTCTTGTAATAGACATTACAGTAACTCCTTTAGAGTAAGTCTTCCAGTGTAAGCTCAAAATCATACTCTCTAATATTACCTTCTTTATCCAGTTCTTGTAACTGGTTCTCCTTCAACTTAGACATGAGGTTCTGGGTATCTAGGTGACATACATCCATATACTCACAGTTTCTACCAAAGGCAGTACAGTTCTCGCCATTCATAGGCCAGATACCATAGTTACCTTCTTGCTCAAACAATCTCTCTACAGTTTGAACATCCCACATTCTATCTCTGAGCCACAGAGCTCTCTGGTGATAGTTCTTAGGAAAGGAGAACTCCTCATACCTTAGTAACTTCGTCATAAATACGAAATACAATACATCATAGGAACTCTTATCACCTTCTATCTGATCTAGTACCACACCGTAGCCTGTAGCTTGGGAACTATTCTTATATTGATAGTGGTTAACCCAAGTACCGCTATTGGTTTTATTCTCCATAACAGTAAACTCACCTGTCATTATGTTCTGGAGCACTAGGTCAAGGTAACCTCTATAAGTATGTATTGCATGTTTCCCAGGGAACTTAATTCTAAATGAGAGTTCTGCTGCTGGCTTACCTGCACAGGTAGCTACTACATACTCAGACAGTTCTCCATCTTCTAGCCTAGAAGCAAGCATCTGTATTGCATTGGTAGCATGAGCAAAACTTTTCTTCTGCTTAACATTCTCAGCTAGGAAATCAACGTCCCATTCTAAGAACATCTTAAATATAGTCTGGTGTAGCGTATTGCCTGATACTAGCTCAGCAATACCAAAGCCTACTGTTTTACCAAATGCAAAGGTAACTGAGGTTGAAGCATCTTCTGCTTTCTCTGCTTGCAAGCATTTAAGCTGATACTTTCTAGGACAAGCATGTAAGAGTTGTGAGCTGGAGTAAGATGATCGCACGTAACGAGGATCAATCTGATGATCTTCTAGTTCCACTGTGGGTATGATATTGCTAGTGTTATCAGTGCTGTCTCCAAGGCTATCATCTAACATTGAAAAGTCTAGGTCATTCCCAGAGTTAGCCATGTGATCTCTCCTGTTCTCTCTCCTGTTCTCTCTCCAGTGATCCTATAACAGAAGGCTGGAACTTAGCTAGTGCCCATGCTGCTGCATACTCTAGCCATGAGTAATGTATAGCAGTATGTCCTGCAATCTGTTGTATATCATAGGCACCTATCTTAGCTTTAAGAATAGAACCTTCGCACAGTATGCAGTGACTTCTAAGTGAGCTACATGATCCATAAAATACTTGTCCGCATCTACACACATCTGGATAGGGTTCAATGCAGTATCTAGAAAACCATGTATCTACAGCCTTCTCATCTAGCATAGTGTCAAATATCATAAGTCCTTTCTTGTGATAATTAGGAGCACACTCCCGTCTACAGTAGATGTTAAGTGCGATTGCGAGTTTAAGATTTGCGACTGCTTCTTCTCTTCCAAATGGATATAGTAGTGGGACAACAAGAGATATAGAAGAAAGGACATTATTGATACCACTACCAGAAACAGTCTCATCACTACTCTCCCTATTCTCCCCACTAGCTTCTTGCTTAACTTCTTGCTTAACTTCTTGCTTAGCTGCTCGTATCTTAGCTAGTCTTTCTTGTATGTCCACTATTGTACTCTCCACTATTGTATACTTCCTAAAGATCAGTGGCGGAAATAGGAACCTTACTCTTAGCACTTGCAGCTTTCTTAGCTTTAGCAGGTGTCACTTCTATTCCAGCATGTTTCTCTAGCCCTTTAACAATCACTGCTATCTCTTCTTCAGCTAGTATAGTGACTACTTCTGGGGCAGCTCTAAGAGTATCATGTATGTCTTTAAGAATGTGAGGGAATCCTGGAATTGCAAGATCTAATGCTTCTTGCAGTTCCATAATCTTATCCCGCACTCTATCTACTTGTGCCTCACTCTGTGCCTCACTCATATCACTCTCTCCGGTTTCTAACATCAGGTCTGCCAGCTATAAAGTCTTTAGGAATCCTAGATAGCCAGTCAAGATATATTATAAGTAAGTTTCCTACTGAATTATACCTTATCCGGTATGCTTTATGTTTCTCTACACACTTAAAGCGGAACACTGTATCATATAATGATTCCCTTCTAAGTGCCTGCATAATAGTTTCATGTGCAGTTCTTGGTGCAGTAAGTTGCAGGTGAGAGTTGTCCCGTAAGTGCTCCCATAGATGCTGGTACTTACGAGGTTGTGTTTCCATTCTCTCACCTGCTGGCACTTTATGCCTTTAATACCTTTACTACAGTGGCGTCCCCAGTAGGACTCGAACCTACGACCCACAGCTTAGAAGGCTGTCGCTCTATCCAACTGAGCTATGAGGACGTTATTCAGATACTCCAGGGATAAAAAAGCCCCCTTTGCTCTG
>Ga0306906_1000371_pt1 | contig 17941 bp, 9 predicted proteins | sample AntRauTorcE11897_FD_190405 | JGI IMG/M metagenome (GOLD analysis project Ga0306906, IMG submission 190405) | Saline lake microbial communities from Rauer Islands, Antarctica - Metagenome Torckler E11 #897 (v2) (version 2) | ecosystem: Environmental > Aquatic > Non-marine Saline and Alkaline >...
GAACCGACGCCTCCGAGACCTACGACTCCAACGCGGAAGCCAGCAAGCGTCTGTTGACCGCGTTCCCCCCAGAGCTCTACCGTTGAATCCTGAGCTTCCGAGTCGATCGCTCCGCCCGTACCAGCCGGCCCAGCAGCATCCCTGATCGTTGGGAGCTTTTTGATTCGTTCACCTACAACTCGGACCGCTGTTGCGTGCGTGAACTCACCTGTTTCCTCTCCGGTACGGCTTGCCCCTTCAGCCTTTGATGAGTTCGGGTAGACGAACTCATACGCCCGAACCGACCATTCGCGTTGGCCAGTCTCGGGGTTAGGACGATCTGTCACGATACCCGCTGCGAGCGGGACCTCTGAGCCGAGATTCAGACCGATGTCGTACAGCTCTTCTTTGTCAGCTATTTTGTCGGGGCCTGACGGAGTCGCACCGCTTCCCGGATGGGTGTGGATGAAGATCAAACCCGCTCCTGGCACTTCTGCAGCCTCGTTGATTGCCCGCAGCGTATAGTCCGGGTGGAACTTTAGCTGGCCGTCGAAGTAGACGTCTCCCGGGCCCGGCTCGACGACCGTCTGCAACAGATACGTCGTCCTTCTGTCTCCCGTGCTCGGAGTGATGATTCCGATTGCTCCTCGCTCGGGTAAACCATGCAAATGGTGGCCTTCGGGCGGCTTCAGGAATCCGTCAAGTGTCTCCCACGTCCCCTCACTGAGCGCAAACTGGAATTCTGCTGCCTGACTGGGTGGCGACTTCTCACCGACTGCACGGGCACGGTACGCTCCTGTCATGCTATCCCGTTTCGAAGCCTGCGTCGATCACTTCGATTGCACGCACAGCGTGCTCCGGCTTTTCTGGCTTAAAATTCAGGTGTGACCACCGCAGGCTGAAGGTAATTCCCTGATCGACTCCCAAGTCGTTCTGAAGATACTTGTCTTGGTCACGACGGTCAGGATTGTTGTCTTCCCATCCCTCCCGATCGGCACGTTCGACTGGCGGGACAGTCACAACCCAGTGAGGATCGCTGTTGACGAAATTCTCAGGGAGGAAAATGTACACCTCCGCTTGCTCTGGCGTGTAGGGGTGTTGATACACAGTGAAGTCGAACTCACCAAGCCAGACTGCGATTTCCCCGTCGTGTCTTCCGACCGGGATTGCTGGTGTGTGTCTTTCTCGGAGGGCCGAAAGCGCCTTCTGAAACGAAGGTTTCAGATTCTCTTCTGCGAGCCTGGCTGGTGGGGAAGGCCCATTCATCTCGCCCGTCGACGTTTCGCCTTCACTCACGACCGACCGCTCCCCTTCGGGACAATTCGGAAGAACTCCCGATTCTCGTCACTGAGGTCGACGGTGTCGGAGTCCTCGAACTGAGTGTCCTTGGGCTTGTTCTTTCCTTCCAGAGCGTAGAGCCACTTCTGGTCGGTCTTATCCTCGTCTGTTCCTGCGTCGATCATAATCGTCTCTGCGGTCTGAACGGGGTCGTCGAACCGAATCGTCGTATTCCCGATGTGGATTGGGTACGTCCGGTTCTCCTCCCCTTGGTCTTCAGCTCCCATACCACTACATCTATTCTGGGATGACTTATATCTTGCCACTAGCAACATTCGAAACGCGCTAAATCGGAAATTGTACCTCTCCGTTGGGAGATGCTATGTGTGTAGATCAATCGGATTTGACTCCCCAGTGTACGAAATCCGCCAGCTCGAGGCCCAAACGACAATCAAAGGAGTGTATTCAGTAGTGTTGAGTCCCACGAGAAGGTTACATCGCGTCCGCCGATCTACACAAGTTTCCTGGTTACCGCTTCAGAAGGCTACGAGCGCGTGAGAGGAATCCTTCTCGCGGATCGCCGGTAGTCGTCTCCCCCAGCCAGTCGAAGAACTCGTCCGGCGTCTTGATGATCAAATCGAGCCCCCGCTTTTCAATTCGAACCGTCATCGGAGGGTCGCGCTTGTACTCGTGGAGTTCGAAGTTCATCGACTCCGGGAAGGTCACCTGTAGCGTATCACTGTCTTTAGCAATTTCGACGTCCTCTCGGTCGATGAGGTTTCGCCAGCGCTCTCTGCCAGTGTCATATGCTTGCTCAGCCGGTTCGGTTGGGAAGTAGTCTGGCAGCGGACGGTCGGCATGCTCATAGAGGTCCTGCATGGCCGCCCTCACTTCCCGAAGTGCGTCAGAGTCAGTTCCCAGCTCGAGATCGCGGTTGAGATACTCGTACCCAAACCACTGGAAAATAGGGTTCTCCGTGTCGATTAGACGGTTTACTTCAGCTTCCCCCTGATGTGAGGTCATGAAATTCACGTCGAATCGGAGGATCTTAGCACGGTTACGGAACCACTCTCCAGGGCGCTTATCATTCGAGATGAAGGCGAACATCGGATAGGCCGTTTCGCCGGTCCATCCACTCCAATAGTTTCGAAGCGTATCCAGCGAGTTCACCTTCTGCTTGGTGATGTCGTCGACGACGATGGGGAACGACGTGTGTGCTGAACGCAGATTCCGTACTTTTCGCTTCCCAATTTCGTCTGCGTCGACGGGTGCTTCGACACGGTTTCCACTGATCAGTGACAGGGCAAATCGACAGAATGTCCCTTTTCCTCCGTTTGACTCGCCAAAGACGTAGAGGTACGGGAGAGCCTTGTCGAGGTTAATCCCGTGCTCACGATAGAACTGAGCTTGTCGATTGGCGAATGGGGCCCAGAAGAACCAGAGTAGTGCTTCGTACATGTGGGCTTTGACCGCTGTTGGGTTGTTGGAATTCCCATAGTTGTCCACCGTCGCAAAGTAGTCCTCAATCTCGGCCAGCGCTTCGTCGATACGCTCTGGATTAGTCGGAGGTTGCGTGACACGATAGACCGTGCCGTCGTAATGGAACTTCAGCTCGTTCTTGGACTCGTTCAGGTGCATTGTCGGGACATCGAACACCTGTTGCGCATACCGCTGGAACGCATCTGGGGTCGTCGTCAACGTATCATTCGACACTGTCGCATCGAAGTCAGTCATCTGCGACAACGTATCAACTGTCGACTCTTCGTACCCGCGTAGAGACAAGGTGATGCGGTCCTGTGGCGCATCTTCCAAATCAGGATCATTCTCGATAGATTCGTCTTCTGTATCGAGCTCTGGCTCCTCTGACTCCTGCTCTGCGACGGTATCCGTGCCTCCATCGAGCGCGAGATCCACCGCCTCAACTTCTGCATCGATATGGTCCGCGAGACGACCGTGAACCTCCCCTAGCTCGTCTTGTGTACCCACATGCCCTTCGGTGTACAGTTTGATTACCTCTTCTCGGTCATCGTCCGAGAGTTCGAGTTGTTCGGAGAGATCCTCCAGGAAGGGTCCACCACTGTTGTACGAGTCCCGGTGATCGCGATAAAGCTCCTCAAACTCCCCGTAGAGCTCACTGTCCGTCTTCGTATCGTAGACGACGCCCATGTTCGTCTGATTCGACCATGCATTTCGAGAGAGGTTCGGGGAGCCAACGATGACCTTCGCCGGTGTACCGTCATCGGTGTCCTCGGGTTCGGTTTCAACCGGAGCCTCTCCGCCAAGGGTCATCTGATCCTCATCGCCGTCCTCATCTGCTTCTTCTAAGACAGAGTCGTTGTACTCGATGAGATACAGCTTGGAGTGAACCTCCTTGTTCTCACAGAGGTAGATTACGAGCTTGCCTTCGCTCCTGAGTTGTTCAAGCCGGTCTGCGAGGTCCGGCTTGTCGATGAGGCGTTCGCGGTAGTCGGAGACGTCCCCGACGATTACCTCTAGGAAGTCCAAATCGTCGAGGTCCTCGAAGAGGTCCAGAATAAACTCAGGGGAGTCACAATAGGTGACGACCCGCATTCGTTTTGCGCCATCGAATACGTCGGAGAATGACCGCCAGCTCTTGAAAATCTCGACGTGGCTGTGATCATTGCTTCCGGTATCGAGAGGCACATCGAACTTCATTGGATTCGAAATGGGACCTTCATCATTTAGGTGTAATCCGGCTGAGGTTCGTGAGGGTCACTTTCCGCACGACAATCTGTTGGTTCAATCCCCCAGATGTAATCTCGGCTCGTTTGTCGGATGGGTGCCGACTCGTGTATCTATATGCCATCCTCTTTGAGGCCACCAATACCCTGTCAGAAAATAAGTGTTCCGATTAGGACCATTCGAAATACAGTATTATGGAAATACTGCCATCAAAAAGTAGTTATACTTCTAGTCTGGTTGGACTATTATGGCAACAGACCCCCTGACCGCGAGTAATCTCGTCGCGGCAGAACGAGATGGCGAGTACGGTCTTACAGTCCCGTTGCGGATAGACAAGGTCGAACGAACCCCAGACCACGACTGGTGGGCGCAGCTTGTCCACTGTTCAGATGTGCTGGGGACGCACGTGAAGCTCACAGTTTTCGACGATGACGACTGCGATCTCGTTGACTACTCCTTTGAAGAAGGTACCTGGTATGAATTCGACGACGTCAACCCTGACGTGTACCAGGGAACCATCGGTATCAAAGCGAAGTGGGATCGGCAGGTCCACCAGCTCCCTGGCCGCCCAGAGATGTCGCCTTCAGACACGACTGACACTGTTCGTCGACTCGGTGCAGCCGATGCCATTGCAGCACTCGACATCGAGACGATTACGACTGTTTCCGAGCGAGAACTCGAACCACCGAACCCAGACCATCAGGAACTACTCTGTACCGGCGTTGGATACCGAGGCAGTCTGAACGAGGAGATTGAGGCTGAGGTCCTCTTCCGTGAAGACGAGACTGCTTCTGCAGAACTCGACGCTATTGAGGCGGTTGTGAACTGGATCGATGCGAAGGATGTCGATGTTCTCATCACCTTCGGGGGCGCGTGGTTCGACCTCCCAGTCTTGGTGGGTCGTGCGGAACGGGCCGCTGCGGAAATCGGTGAGCCTGGACGAGCAGAGAATGTACGTACAGCACTCGAGTCCTACTACCATGCCGACCTCTCGTCGGCAAAGAATCGGGTGCTTGGGGAGGGTTCACTTGAGGATATGGCTGAACATGTTGGATCGCCCGCACCGAAGACGCTCTGGACGGATTACGAAACTGGGCTTGAACCGCAGACGTGGCGCGAGAACCAGTGGAAGATCATGCGAGAGGAAGACCGCGACCCCCCGTCTGACGATATTGCGGATCCCACCGTATTCAACAGCGACGTTCCGTACTTCGGCGAGGCGTGGCTAACGGCTAGCGCAGCAGGAGAGGACAACCGAGCCTCGAACCTGTATGCGTGTCTCGAAACCTATACGCTTGCAGACATCCACCCCTTGTTCGCTATAGCTGACGATGAGCGGTCGACCGGTCAACCGTCTTTCCCGATGACCTACTAGCGGCCTCCGTCTTCTTGACGCCACTCTTCCCCGCAGGGAAGGGAACTGTGCTGGCACCACCGACAGTGCTCCCCAGTCTCGTACCCGCTGAACGATGTCTCCTTGATTCGATCTATCGTCGTCGACACCGCTGCTCGTACTGAATCTAGTTCACCCTCATCGAACGAACGGGCCTCGACTTTTGGACCGATATCGCCGACATAGGCGTATCCCGCGCGGGTAATCGGTTCCTCGTAGAGGTCACGACAGGCGAGCAGGTACAGTGGCAGCTGCTTGTTCTCGTCAATGTCTCGGTGACGCTCGGTGGCTTTGTAGTCGATGACGACCAACTCACCGTCCGGGGTCCGATAGACGGCGTCGATAAACCCGACGAGTTCGTGGTCATCCACTTCTAGCTGGAACTCTCGTTCAGCATCGACGATTTCCCAGCCGCTTAGATCGAGGTCGAAATACCGGTCGATGCATTCCTTCGCGACCGGTAATTCATCCGTGGCACGCCGTTGTCCGGCCAGACGCTCACAAATAGCGTACCATTCTGCTCGCTCTGCTGCCTGTTCCTTCGCAGCGATTTCTGCGGTATCGTGAAACAGAAGCCCGACTATCCGCTGTGAGATACCGTCTCCGCCATAGCCGTTCTCACGGTAGTCGGAGAACCCGTTGACGACGTAGTCCAGGAAGTGCTGTCGGGGGCATTCCTCGTAGGCCTCAAGTGAGGTGTAACTGTGCTGGAGTGCCGGGTTTGGGGTCGTTGGTCCAGTGAGGGCATCAATTTCGAGTCGTCGATTCTCAGGTACTCTCTCGAGTGAGCCTTCTATGAGCTCGTTTCCGAATGTGATCACGCGGTCTCGTCCGTCTGATGCCGAGAGCTTCTCAGAGCCGTACGTCACTTGTCCAGAGACGTCCCCAACTACCGTGCTCGCGAGAGAGGCTGTCCAGTCGGCGTGGTTGGATGGAAGGCACGCCTGTAGATCACGCCAAATCGGGAGATGACTGCTACTTGGCCGCCAGGGAACAGATTCTGGAAGGATACTCTCGACAGCATCGTGTACGGGCCTTTCATCATCTGCGTCATCTTCCTCCTGACTCCCCTGGAGGACGAGTATCTCTTCGGCACGAGTGATTCCCACATGAAGTATTCTGCGGGCCTCGTTGGCATCTTGAGCGACGAGATCTTTGTCGAACGCTGATTCTGGACCTTCAGACAGTGCTGACTCGAATGTATCGTAGGTTCGTGACCCGGGTTCCCACTCGTCAGCGGTCAACCTGGGCATCAGAACCACGGGAAAGTCGAGTCCCTTACTCTTGTGAATGGTCATGACGTTGACCGCGTCGTCGGCCAGTTCTGGCTGACTTGTCGGTGCCGACCCGCTCTCCTCGAGGAGCGAGTCATAATGCTGCAGCGAGTCGATGAATTGCGGCGTGAGTGGGGGCTGTACAGCGTCGTTTCCATACTGGTCGATAATCTCGTCCAGCTGCGCCAGGTCACGACGCTCTTGCTCGCTGAGGTACCAATCGATGTTGGTCAGGCGTTTGACTTCCCGGTAAAGGTGGCTGAGGGAGGCTGTTTCACGTAGTTTGAGAAGGCGAGAAATGTGTTCTCGTACTTCCTGAATACGGTCGGGCTCATCGAATACTTCGAGGGGTTGGTTGCATATCCCAGCATATGTACCGTCATCGTGGCTATTGACACGACGCAGATCAGCATCGGTGAGACGGTAACGCATCGTCAGTACCCGGTTCCAGCTTACGTCGTCTTCTTCGGGACGAGCCAGCGCCTTTAGATAGGCAACGACGGTGCCGACCCCGATTGATTCCGTGGAGAGGTCTCCCGCAACCTGATAGGGTATTCCTGCCTCGTCGAACCCTTCGAGAATTGGGGTTGCGTGGTCATTATTCCGAACGAGGAGTGCTATCTCCCCCGGATCGTACGCCCGGCCTAGTGCTTCTGCATCGCCACTCAGAAGATTTCGGGTAACAGTCACCAACTGTTCAGCTCGGTCGCCTTCGTCGTCGGCTTCCTCAACGACCGCGACCGTGTCTCCGTCGAAATCGGGTTCGTCGACACGCGTGAGCATTTTGGTACTCCGCCGATCCGCTAACCGCTCTAGTGCTTCATTTGCGAGGTCGAGAATAGGCTGACGTGACCGGAAGTTCTGTTCTAGCGGTTCGTCTTCGAGATCGGGCCCGAAGACGTCGTCGAGTTCGTCAGTGATGTTCGCGACGTTCGCGCCGCGCCATTCGTAGATTGCTTGATCGTCATCGCCCACGACAAATAGGCAATCCTCTGAGACAAGGGACGTAATGAGGTCGAACTGGAGACGATCAGTGTCCTGGAACTCGTCACAGAAAACGTAGTCCCATCGGTCGCCCAGACCCTCTCCGACGTCAGTCTCGAGCAGCTCTACTGTCTTAACCACGAGACCATCGAAGTCAAGCAGATTTCGCCGGTCGAGCTCTCGCTCGTATGTCTCATACCCTGCGTTCAAATCCAGGGCAGTTTTGCACTCGTCGAGAGCGTTTCGGAGGTAGTCTGTCAGTTCGAGCTTCAGGTCGTTTGGTATCCCGCTCGGAGCACTACTGTACCCTCCAAGGAGATATTTCGGCAGCTTGTGTGCATCCTCGGGAAGCGACCGCTCACCAGCCTCATACTCCTCAAACGCCACTTCGAGTGCGTCACAGAGGTCAACGAGTCGGTCGAGGAAGTCTTTGATGCTCGCCTCTAATCCTTCATCGCGGAGGGTATCCCGTTCTGCGACGAGGTCGGCTCGTGTATCCTGGATGCCGTCGAGAACGGTCGAAACTGAACGACCACCAAGATGGTCACTTGCAATCTCCTCAACACGGTCTGGCACAGCATCGAGCTCATAGACTTGTTCCGGTGACCCGAGATACTCTTCGATCTCTGCGGGCGAAATCCCACTTCGCTTCATCGACCCGATAAACGAGAGGAGTTTCGATGCGACGCCGCTCACGTATGAATCTGGGCCGTAGACGTTGGGTTTGACGGCACGGTAGTCGATTTCGTCGAGGACATCAAGCACGATGACGTACTTTTCAGCATCCGTTGCGATCTCGAAGTCTGGATCTAATCCCGCATCATAGGCATAGTCCGTCAGTATCTCGTTGCAGATAGAGTGGTACGTATACGCGTCGACGTCATACCCTGCGGGTCCGAGTTTTGCGTTGAGTTTCTCACGCATCGAATCAGCGGCGTTGTTGGTGAAGGTCAACGCGAGAATCCGATCCGGAGAAACTCCGTGTTCGTCAATGAGGTTCTCGATTTTCCGGACCATCGTGAACGTCTTTCCGGTCCCCGCACCTGCGAGGACCCGCATGGGATACCGCTCCGACTCGATAATCGTCCGCTGCTGTGGCTTCGGATCCTCATCGTCCTCGATGGTTGGGAGCCAATCAGGCACGTCGTCGCTCATCGCTTCACCTCCTCTGCGAGAGATTCTGTGCACATCTCTCGGTACTTGCAGTCGGGACAGGCCTCATCGTGAATGAGTGGGAACGGATCTGGGTCGTGAGAGCCGCTCGTGATCCCTTCGTGTGCACGTTGTAGGAGATCCCATATCGTGTCATGATACTCTTCGTAGATGTCCGTGGTATCGCGTGGATAGCCTCGTACAGAGATTTCATATCCGTCTGGTGTACTTTCGAACGACGTGTGATTCAGGAGACCGTAGAAACTGAATCGAATATTCATCCCGTCCTCGTAGAGGTCAGATTGTTTGATGCCCTCGATGTATGTGGCCGCCTGGAATACGTTCTTGACTCTCTTCGGGTCGTGATCCGTTCCGTCTAGATGGTCCTCAAGGACGCTAGCAGTATTGGACGTAATTACGTCCCTGAGCTTCCGCTTGTAATCGATGACGTGGATCCCTTCGTCCGTCCGGAGAATATTATCGGCTCTCCCACGCAATCCGAGGCCGTTCTCGACGCAATCGAGCCACTTCTCCGTCGCAACGGATTGACGAGCGTGATCGATGCCGTGGCCACCATCAGGGTCAAAGAAGGTCTTGATTGCCTCTAGATTTTCGAGGCGCTGGTATTCCTGGTGAGCGTTTGACGCGTACTCGTCCGGAGAGATATGCTCTCTCCATTGCTCAGGGAATGCCTCTACTGCCCGATCGTAGATGAGCTGGGCGTCATCTTCTGGGCTAGTTGCTTCGCAGACTACCTCGATCGTTCCGTGATAGGCCCGCCCCTGGTTCAGGTACAACCGTGTCTTCTCTGGGGCGTTGACCTTCTGAACGTACTCATAATCGAACTTCCGCTGGCAGTCTGCGTAGGTCGCGAGACGCGACGGCGAGAGGAAGGTAACGTCAGTCACGTCGAACCCCTCCAGCAGCAAATTCGATACGTGCTTGCAGTGCATCACGAAGCTGCTCGCCGCGGTCCCCGCTTTCACTGAGGAGGTGCTGAATCTCCGAAAGCTCGGCTTCGACCTCGTCGAGAGAGACCGTCACGTCTTGGCTGTGAGAGCGACGGACGTCTGCGAGAGCGTTGTCGACCCGAGAGAGCAGATATTCTTCCGCTCTTCGCTCGCTCCTGATCTCTGATTCTGTCGTCTCTTTCACCCACGGCAACTGCCGATACGCGTCCGTGAGAAACCTCGACGGCTGAGCACGTTCTTCCAGTGCGGTGTCTTTGTGATTGTACAGACAGAAGTACAGGCGATCGCCAGCAGCAGTTGCTCCGATGGCGAGCCGCCGCCGTGCATGCTCTGCATGGTATCGTCGGAACGGGCGGCTTGACGCTGTCGAGGAGGTCGGGAAGGTGTTGGTGACATCTTCTGTGTCGACCTGTGTTACGCCCGGATAGTCCGGCATCTCTGAGAGGCGTTCTTGGGGGAATAACCGAGTCAGGGAAGGTGATCCAGGGTACTCTTCGTCGACGATGTCCAGCAAGAAGACTGCTCGGAAGGACCCGTTTTTGATCGCCTGTAAGTGATCGACTCGGACACCTCCGTCAAGTTCGGTCGAACTTGTTTGGTTCTGTTGAGGAGCATACTCGTGGGCGCGTTCAAGCATCGTCGCGAACGACTCCCAGGTCGTTTCGATGAACGGCGTGTCTTCTACGAACTCCGCCATCGCGAACGCCCGCTGAACGTTCCCAAATTGGGCACGAACGTTCAGTGGAGACGTCTCCTCAGCGATTCGAACCTTCATGTTCGACTCGGTCGCCCACCGTCGGAGCGGACTTGAGAGCCCCTTCATCTGCTCGATAGAGGCCAGAATCGATTCGTCTAAAACCGAGGCTTCCAGCAGCTCTGTTTGAGCATCGTCATCATCGGCTGCCAGATAACGAACAACCTGCAGTAGCTCTCGAATAGCGGGATCATCGCCGAACCCCGTGACAGTCGAGGACTCTGTCGGAACCCCTGTCTGCTGGAAGGCACGAAGCGTCTCGATTACTGCGGAACCGCTCTGCTTCAGTGCGACGGCGAAATCCTCGTACTCCCAGTTCTCTCTATCTCGAAGCCGCTCGATTTCATCAGCGACATTCTTGATCTGTTCGTCGGCGCTCTCTGTCGGGATGACGTTCACCTCCCCCGCTTCGGGATCTTCGTGAACGGTTTCAGTCGCCAAGTACGCACCCGTCGCAGCCGGTCGGGATGGGGGTACTGTCCTTGCAGTAGACTCTGTCCTCGAAAATGAGACGTAGTCAGTAATTGGTCCCGGCTCGATCCATGTCCGCCGAACACTCGCGTTCTCTTCTGCTACACATACGAGCTCCAACCCATCCGCCACGGTAGCAAGATAGCGACGGTCAAGCGGCAGGAACTCCTCAAACTCGACGGCGAGGACTGCCTCGACATCGACTACGTCATCTCGTTTCTCGGTCTCCGACAGCGCCGCATTCGCCTCAGTGATTAGCTGGCCCCGTTCTAGGTGGTTATGGCCGTCGAGCCATTCGTGGAACGCTTCGACGAGTTCCGCAACTTCAACTAGCTCTGGCGTCTTCTCGAAGGAAACATCCTGCCACGTGGCAGTTTCCATGAGCTGGGCGATATCACTCAGGAAGGAGGGTTGTTCGGCTGCACGCTGGAAATGCTCACTGTCCCACTCTTGCTCTTCGAGGAACCGATGGACGAGCTCGCGCCGCATCGCGTCTGAGAGAATCGCTCGGTTATCGGTCTGGTTCACGACGTCGGTCGCTTGCACGACCAGGGACGTGACACGTGGAACAGCTGATCCGGGAGCTATGTTTTTGAGTTCCTCCCGAAACGTCTCCATGCTCGTCGGAGATCCAGTGATGACGAGGATGTCTTCTGGATTATATTCCTTGAGAAAGGCCTGATATTGCTCAGTTACTGTTGATCTAGGCTCACCAGTGCCGAATGGAACAGTAATGAGCGTCCCATCGAAATGCTGGACCTCAGACACGCTTATCGTCCCCCGCAGCCACCAGTTGTTCCTCCGTGGATCGGAGGCTAGCCCAGAATCTCCTTGACTGAGAGCCTGCTGCTGATTTGCAGGGTAAGTCGAAAACGAATCTAGCCAAACGGGGACATATCATATTGAGGGTCCTCACAGCCCATCTACAAGAACGTTGGTGCTACGCTAAAACTGAAATTTGCCTCATCAGGATGCTACATATTTATACTATGCCGGGGTCAAGTTCCTCTATGACAGACCCATCTGACGGTTCTGATTTCATCGCAGACGCTGAATGGCATAACGAATGGTGGGATACAGGCAATGGTTCGCTATCTGAGTTAGAGCAAACCGCTTCTCTAGACCCCAGATCAGACTTACTCAAAGTACTGCAGTCCATTGATGACGAGCGAGAAGACGGTACTGAGTGTCTCGTGTATCCCATTTACGGACCGACCGGAATCGGCAAAACAACGCTTCTTCAGCAATTCATCGCTGCAATCCTTGATTCAGACACCGTTGACTTCTCTCCCAGCCATCGTGATTTAGATATCGTCGGCTCCGTTGATTCACGCCAGATCCTCTATGTCCCTCTTGAGGATTCTCTCTACCATCTCGAACCTTCAAGCAGTGCTGTGGAAAAACTCGAAAACGTTATCGACTATTTCCGCTCTCACGTCGCTCCACGTCGAGGTCGTAAGTACATCATCCTCGACAATATCGGGGCTCTGCGACTCGATGAAGATGAACAGAGTGCTCTTCTAGACTTGGTCGATGATGATACCTATCTACTGCTGACCGGAATTGTAGAATCCCAGGTCGACTTGAGTGGGATCTCGGCTTCGAGCGAGCCCAAAATCAAGTATCCTCGTGCGATGCTACCGATGAAGTTCATCGACACCATCAAGCAAGGGGCATATGATGACTCTGCGTTACTCGAGACAGACCCTGATTTTGCTCTTCGTGTGGAGTCCCATCAAACGAGGAGTATGGACGGTGAGGCCCTGATAAAGGATGTCCGGAGTAATTTGTCTGAATCGGAAAACTTGGATGACGCGGTCGCGTCGTTGAATCAGCTTTACTTTGAAGCCTTCTCCGACGTTGAGCGAGATGGCCTGTATGAGGCCGCTCGTGAGTACCTGCAGAAAGGTGGAATCTTCCTACGTGCTACGGAAACCCCGGTCAAAAACGAACTCATCCGATCACATCTCCTCCTGTATCTCTATAAGGAACTCGCAGAGTATGAATCGATTCAACGACCTGAGAACCTCCATCGAATCGCTTCATTAGCTGCGAGCCAAGCTGGGAATGAGCTTCGATATACGGACATCAGTGATCAGTTGGAAGTCGATCGACGGACTGTCGATTCGTACCTGTCCGTCCTGGATGACGGACTCTCCGTTTCGGAATCTCACGATTTCTCACTTCAACGCCACCGCCGTACTCGGCTCTACCTTCGGAATCCGCGCCATGTTGTACTTCTGTCCCAACGCCAGGAACACCACGGATTCGAAACATACGAGAAGACCGGGTCTCTCAATCACGAGTTCGAATACAAGCTAGCTCGAACCGTCGCCTTTGACCATGCGAAAAGACTGGCATGGAGGGTTGGTGGCTCAGGTGACGAGGACCCTCAGGTCGAATACTTCGAGACTGAATCAGGGACGGTCGACTACATCCTCCACAATGAGGATGGGGTAGTTGCCCCGTTCGTTCTCTCCTATCATCCACACGCAGGGAATGCTGATGAAATCGCAGTAGAGTTCGATCCGACTGTCGGAAAGCATCCGAGACCTGGTGGAGAGGAGCTTCTCGACATCGATTACGAAGCCCCCTACAGGTTCATCATTGCGGATAGCCTGCCAAAAGAAGTGACGCAGTCGGGTTCACTCGTTGTGGAACGGGATGGCGTCAACCTTTGTTACATTCCCTACTGGCTGTTCCTCCTCGTCTGCTAACCATGAGATGCACCACTCCCAAACCGAACGGGAATTTTTACAACGGCTGGTCAGGAACACCGCAACATAGCCTCATACGGATGGCCAAATACGAGACGGGAAGCGGAGTTGAAGCACGACCATCCGACAGGAACATTGGAATTGCGGCCCTCGGTGCATGGCAGTCTGATCGCCCCCTCCAGTCACGAACCTAATCATGTCTACGCAAACCACACGAGACGGAAATCGAGAACAGCTTCAGGAACTGCTACGGGATCTCTTCCAGTTCGACGCTGCCGATCTCGACTTTGGTGTCTACCGCATTCTGAACCAGCGTCGAGATCGAATTGAGCAGTTCATCGAGGACGATCTCCTCGACGCCGTCGACGAGAGTCTGGAATCTCTGGCTGATGCAAAGCGCGCCGAGATTGAGGAAGAACTCGAAGAGAAAGCCACAGAACTTCGTCAGGACTGGGACGACGATATCTTCAACCCCGATGGGTCACTGAAGGACCAGTACGCGAATCTCGGACAGAAAGACCTCGAAGAGTACCAGGACCTCTGGGAGACTCAGGAAGACGTCGCCGTCGCTGAGGAGACGGAAGCCCGTATCTTCAACGACCTGTACCGGTTCTTCTCTCGGTACTACGAGGACGGAGACTTCCACACCAAGCGCCGGATCTCTTCGAAGGATTCGAAGTACTACGTCCCGTACAACGGCGAGGAGACGTACTTCCACTGGGCGAACAACGACCAGTACTACGTCAAAACGGGCGAGCACTTCACCGATTACCGGTTCGAGGCCAACGAGTGGACCGTCGAGTTCCGTTTAGAGGAAGCGGATGTGCCGCAGGACAACGTTAAGGGGGACAGCCGATACTTTGTGCTCGGCCGTGGCGACCCGGTTTCGACGGACGCTGACGAGCAGACGGTGACAATTCGGTTCCAGTACCGACAGATCACCGAAGACGAGGCCGACGACTACGTCGAGGCGTACAACGAGGCGGCGGACGATGATCGTAGCTCCTTCGCGCACATGACGCCCAAGATGCGGTGTGACGCCCTCGAAGGACGCATCCTAGGCTACGTCGAGGACGCAGGTGCCGAACGTATCCTCACTACCGAGAAGGACGACAACGCTACCTCCACGGTGCTGAAAGGCCATCTCACCCGATACGTCTCGGAGAACTCCATGGACTACTTCGTCCACAAGAACCTACAAAAGTTCCTCGAAGGCGAACTCAAGTTCTTCCTCCAGAACGAGGTACTCGATGTTGACGAACTCATCAAGGCAGACAACGGTTCGTCCCCACCGGTGCTGCGTGCTCGAACGGTGCGCGATATATCAGAACGCATCATCTCGTTCCTCGCGCAGATAGAGGACTTCCAGAAGCGCCTCTTCGAGAAGAAGAAATTCGTCGTGCAGACCGACTACATGGTCACGCTTGACCAGGTCCCCGACGACCTGTACGACGAGATTCTCGAAAACGACGAGCAGCTTGAACAGTGGCGTGACGTTTACAATACTGACGAGTGGGATACGGATCTGAAGTGGCAGGGTGAATTCGATCAGACATTCCTGAACAACCACCCCTACGTGATGATCGACACCGCGCTGTTCGATAACGAGTTCAAACTGAAACTCTTGTCTGCCTTCGAGGATCTCGAAGAGGCCACAGATGGTCTTCTAGTAAATAGCGAAAATTTCCAGGCGCTAAATCTTCTGATGGAGAAGTACCGTAACGAGGTTGATTGTACGTACATCGATCCGCCGTACAATACGGGCGGGAAAAGTTTCCCATACAAAGACAACTATCAGCACTCGTCCTGGCTGTCCATGATGAACGATCGGCTCCACTTGGGCCGTTCTATTCTCTCCCCAGACGGTGCGATATTCGTCAATATTGACGACAATGAGCAGTCAAGGCTGAAGCTGCTACTCAATCAGGTGTTCGGAGAGAACAACTTCGTGAGTCAAATATCGTGGCAAAAAAGGTACACTCGTAGTAATAATACGGATCGGTTCACCTCTGTCATAGATTACCTGTTAGCCTATAGTAAGACCGACCAATTTCAAGAATGTCTTTTTCCCCGAGAAGACGAGGCAGATGAGCGATACGACAATCCCGATGATGATGACAGAGGGCCTTGGAAGGCTATCCCATTTACCAACCCACGATCTGCCAAAGATCGCCCTCAACTCTCATATCCAATAACGAACCCCAATACAGGAGAAACTACAGTCCCAACTGGCGAGCAAAAGGCTTGGAGGCGCTCGGAGGAAGAATTCGAAAAACTCGTGGAAGAGGATAAAATTTGGTGGGGCCAAGATGGGGAGTCCAAAATACCCGATATGAAGCTGTTTCTCTCAGAAGTTAGGGATGGTATGACTCCAATCAATTTCTGGGATTACGAATTTGCTAGCCACACTGATGCCGCAACTTCAGAACTTAAATCCCTATTTGAATATAGCACCTTTGACACTCCTAAGCCAACTCAGCTAATCAAGCGAGTTATCCAAGTAACTGCGAGAGACTTGCCTAATGCAACTGTGGCAGATTTCTTCGCCGGGTCAGGTACCACAGCTCAAGCTGTGATGGAAATGAACGCTGAGGAAGAATCTAATCGGGAGTACCTGATTACAGAGATGGGTGAATATTTTGACAGCCTTGTTCGCCCACGCATTCAAAAAATCGCCTTCAGTCAAAATTGGTCAGAGGGGGTTCCTCAGGATCGCAACGGACAGACACATTTTGTGAAGTACCATCGTCTCGAATCCTACGAAGACGCGCTCAACAATATCGCTCTGAGTGACCCCAGTGGTCCCTTGGAGGATTATCTGGAGGAAGAAGTAGATGACTACACGTCGGGATATATGCTCGACTTCGAGTCACAAGATAGCGCTTCACTTCTTCCTGAAGGCACGTTCGACGAACCGTTCAGCTACGAGCTGAAAATCGAGCAGAACGGAACGAGTCGAAAGCCAACGGCCGTCGACCTCGTCGAGACGTTCCACTACTTCATCGGAGCCGACGTCCGACAGTACTGGCACGAGACACATCAGGACCGGAAATACGTCGTAACTGAGTGTGAGGTCGATACCGAATCGGGTATTGAAACAGTCCTCACAGCGTGGCGACGGACGGAGGACATTGACTACGAAGGGGAGAAAGAATGGTTCGACGACGAGTTCGACAGCGAATCGTACGACCGCGTCTACGTGAACGGCGAGAGCCAGATCGCGCAGGCAGAACCGCTCGAAATCACGTTCCGAGAGAAGATGGAGGAGAGTCCCAATGTCGCGTAGTGCACTCGAGAAGCTACGGAAGCGAATGGCACTGACTGCCTACTTCCGTGATGCCTTCGGCGTCGACGACCCGAACGACCCTGGCTCAGTCCGTCAGTACTACGAAGAGCTGGATAACCAGGAGGAGGGGTACGATGACGAGGGCCGGAGCGAAGTCTATCGGTTCGTCTCGTTCCAAACCGACGGTGAGGTTCTGACGCCCGAGCAGCTGCTTCGGTACGACGAGAACGTCAAAACGCACACTGAAGCACTCAACGAACGCCGATCGGACCCGATTACGCTGAAGCCGTTCCAGGTGCTGGCGTGTCTGATGACCGAGGCGTATCTCGATAGAGTGGTGAACGACCGAGAGGCGTTTCTGGCTAATCTCAACGAGTTCGTGAATGAGCAGAACGAGAAGAAGGGACGCATCAAGTTCCCCGAGTTCGACGATAGCGACCTCGACAAACTGGCGTTCTGGATGGCAACGGGCAGTGGGAAGACGCTGCTCATGCACATCAACTACTACCAGTATCTCGACTATGTCGAGGACTCGGACGACCTTCCCGAGAACATTCTCCTTGTAACACCCAACGAGGGCCTCTCAGAGCAGCACATCGAGGATCTGCGCGAGAGCAGTATTCCGTGTCACCACTTCAACGCCGAAACCATCGAACTGCAGGGTGTTGGAGAGAACCCGGTCAAGGTCATCGAGATACAGAAGCTGGTCGAAGAGAAGAGCGGTGAGGGCCTCAGTGTTGAGGTGGAGTCGTTCGGTCACAACAACCTCGTCCTCGTCGACGAGGGTCACAAGGGCTCTGGAAAGGGGCAGACTTGGCGGAAGCTTCGCGAGAGTCTCGCCGAGGACGGATTTACCTTCGAGTACAGTGCGACATTCGGGCAGGCACTCTCGAAGGCAAGCGTCGATGTTGAGGAGGAGTATGGGAAATCGATCCTTTTCGACTATTCGTATCCTCGATTCTACGATGACGGATACGGG
>Ga0306906_1000375_pt1 | contig 17710 bp, 23 predicted proteins | sample AntRauTorcE11897_FD_190405 | JGI IMG/M metagenome (GOLD analysis project Ga0306906, IMG submission 190405) | Saline lake microbial communities from Rauer Islands, Antarctica - Metagenome Torckler E11 #897 (v2) (version 2) | ecosystem: Environmental > Aquatic > Non-marine Saline and Alkaline >...
GAAAAGGTGAATTTAGAGAGCTTTAAACAAAATAACATCCTGATCAATTAAAAAAATTGACTTTATGGCTTTTTTTGTGTTATATTGCACTCATGAGTCTACCAAATGTTCCAATTGAATTTTTTACAACATTTAATGAGGTAACTTATTACGATGAACCACATAAATATTTTGTGGGTGATAAGGAACTCATTTCAATGACAACTCTTATCAAAAAGTATAAACCGCCTTTTGATATAGATTACTGGTCTTTGAAGAAAGCTAAGGATTTTAACTTAGATCAGGAAACGATTAAATACCTTTGGAATTTTAATAATGACCGAGCTGGGATAATGGGAAGCATACTACATGACTATGCCGAGAACATGTTTTTAAATAAAGTCTTTCCATACCCCACTAGCACCGTCTTAGATCGATTCGGTCACGATGCGACTAGAGAACTATTCGAATTCAAGAAAGAACGTTTTAACAGGTTCTATGAGCTTACTAAGGAGAGACTGTATACTATACGTACCGAGTATGTGGTCTGGGATAAGGAATTTAGTCTTGGTGGGATGGTTGATCTATTGATGTTTAATGTGAAAACAGGTAAATTTGAAATCTGGGATCATAAAACCAATAAAGAGTTTACTTATAAATCAAAACATGGTAACTTCTATAATGCTCCCTTTGATTATTTGGAGGATTGTAAGTTTACCGAATACTCGTTACAATTATCAGGTTATAAGTATATTATTGAAAAGTACACTGGAATTAAATTAGGGAGTTCTAAAGTGATATGGTATGGTAATGATGAAGAGGATTGGCAAGTTATCGAAATGAGAGACATGACACCTCAAATCAAACAAATGTTAGAATTACATAAAGAAGAAATAGCAGCATAATGACACAAAATACAAGTGCAACACTTAGAGTCCCTAAGCCAATGGATAGAAAAATCTTCTTTGGTAAACAGGTTGATCAATCTTCTATTGAAGAGATTGTAAAAAAAATTATAACAATAAATGAAGATGATGATCATTTAACTAAGCTGTATTCATTATACGAGCTTGATTATCATCCAAAACCAATAGAGATATATATTGATTCGTATGGTGGATATGTATATCAAATACTTGGGTTGGTTTCTATCATGGAGAAATCTAAAACCGAAATTCATACTATTGCAACTGGAGCTGCAATGTCATGTGGATTTATTATGCTCATATTTGGACATAAGAGATTTTGTTACGAACATGCAACACCTATGTACCACCAAGTGAGTAGTGGTGTTATGGGTAAGATTGAAGACCTAGAGCAAAGTGTTGAACAAACCAAGAGACTTCAAAATAAACTTGAAGAGTTTACATTACGTAAAACTAAAATTAGTAAAGAAAAATTAGATCAAATCAGAAAAGAAAAGATTGATTGGTATATGGATTCCGAGGAAGCAAAAAGGCTTAACGTGGTAGATGAAATACTTTAAAACAAAAAAAGACGACCTTTTGAGTCGTCTTTTGCTTTATATTGCTTTTCTTAGTAATTAAGGATACATCTCCAAGGTTGGATAGTTAAAGTTATCATCTGTAACTCATCTGAACCCATGTCATTATTACCAAAACTTACGTTTGTTATCATACATTGTTCTAAAAACCACTTTTCAACCTCAACTCCCGTTGGATCAAGTGCTTTCAAGTTAATATTCTTTTTGTAACCTGCAGCATATCCCATCCTACCTGTTAATGATTCCGCATGAAGTCTAACCCATTCCATTAACTGAACCGAAGTAGAAGGGCCTATAGTATCGATGAAAGTAATGTCCATAGTTTCCCATTTGTATTTACCTGCAACGTAGTTGGTCTCATTTATAAAAGGGACTTCAACTGAGTTAATACTCATAGCTGGTCTCTTAAATGTCTGTACCTTCCAAACCTCAATGCCTAAGTCATCTGCAAATTCAGCAAAAAACCTATTTTCTCTCTTTGGCTCGTAATCGAAGGGTACTCCCCTGATTAATTCTTGTGCCATATTTTAAATTTTATTTTAATGTTATATTCTGATTATAAATACTTGGTAAAGTAAAAAGAATCTAAAAATAATTATATATTACTACTTCTACGTAGATTTCTTAATTCTCTTTTAGATAATTTACTGATATCGATGTTTTCTTTCTCCTCAGAAACAACTTCAGAAGGTGATTTTTCAACTAATACTCTATTTTCGTTAGTTTCAACATAGTCATCAATATACTCAAGACCTTTTTTCTCATTAGATGATTCTTCTACTTCTTCAAAAGAAGAAAAATATCCATCATAAATTTCTTCTACTTCTGATTTAAGCTTATCATCTAGTGTTGATTCGTCAAAACCAAATTCTTTAACTAATTCCGATATCATTTCTTTTTTTGTCATAGCTTTAATGTTTCTTATAAATACTTATAAAAAGAAAAACCACTCAAATGAGTGGTTTTTCTGTATTGACTATTTAGTCTTTAATTATATATCATCGAAAGATGCACCTGCTGGAGTAATGGTAAATGTAATACCAATGAACTCAACTGAAGCAGTTGGTCTTAGTAAGATTTCACCATACAGCTCGTTTCTCGCTCTAGACTCTGGACTGTTAATACTATCGTCCATCTTAACTCTAAAGTCATCTAAACCTCTTTCTCTTCTAATCGTATCCAAGATTGGATTAGTCCTTGATAAGAACTGATCTACAGTAGTCTGATCATTCTGTTCGAATAATAGTCTTGTAGCTACGTTAGAGATAAGAACCTTAGTTTGAAGTAGTAATCTTCTTACGTTGATTCTGTCTAATGCTGATTCACGTACTTGTAAAGTCTTCTGACCGAAAATTACGTTACCTACATCTACAAAGTCAGCTAGAGGATTAATACGTCCTTCATATAGAACATCTCTTGACTGTTGTGATAATTTATATCTTGATCTCGCAGCACTTGTCACACCTCTGTTGAAACCTGCAGTTGCAAACCAAGGGAATTTCACATTATCTGTGAAAGCAAAGGCTTTAACTACTTCACCTGTTGGTGGTAAGTACACACGCTTATTATTCTGTGCATCATTAATTTGAATCCAAGGTGCATATGTAGCAGCATAACTACTATCAATATTTGCAGCCTCTAATAAATCAGTGATATCATTTGAGAATACTACATCAGTTCTTTGTCCAACTGTTTGTGGTATAACAATATCTGGAGCATCCATTACATATAATGAATCTGTACGCTCGTTTTCAACCATGTCAAGAGTATTCTTAACTAAGATTGTATTGTCTGACCAGTTAATAGCTGGAGTTGCAAATAGATTAATAGTAACTTCTTCTGGATTTGCAAATGTATCAATTGCTGTTTCCCATGCAACGAAGTCAGTGTTAGGTGTTAAACCATCAGTAACACCATCAAATATACCTCCTTTTCTGTATAAATCTCCATGAGACCTTTCATTTCTATGTACATCCCATCCATCAAAACCACCTGCTGGTGCTACAGTGAATTTACGTGAAAATAATTCACCATAAACTTCACCTTGAAGTGTATCTGATGCAGTTCTAAATGAACCAGCACCCACTTCAAATGAACCTATAAGTGTTTCACCATCTGTATATCCAGTGGCTGTTGCACCACTATCCATGTGGAAACCTTTTGATTTGACAGCACTTTCATTACCTAATGCAATCATACCTTTATAATCAAATTGATCTTGGTCATATCTTGTAGCTGTTAATGATTGACCATCATAGCCATTTTCACTAACACCTAAATATGTTTGAGTAAGTCTTTCATCAGTATCATATTCAGTCTTATAGAATATTTTAGGTGCTATACCTTCAACACCAGAAGTAGTTGCACTAGCAGCCCAGTTTCTTTGTAGATAACCTTCAAATCCTGCTGGAAAACTATCTTGACTTGCATTCTGATTAATTTCAAGCATTATAAATTCACTTCTTAATGGATAGTCACCATTTGATGTACCTATTCTATTACCAATGAAATTAGTTTCACCTTCTCTTAATGTACAACGAGTGAATGATTCTAATACTGTTTGATTTTCATCTGTATCATTGAAATCTCTAACTACGACATTGAATTCCTTAGTGATTGGATCAATATTAGTAATTGATATTTTTATTTCTTGATTAGCTGAATCACCATCTGATATTGAGATAAACTTAAATAGTCTCTCAAGTTCAGAACCTTTTAGTTCTGATACAATCCAAGGTGTTTCAGGTGTTTGAAATTGTTCTCTGTAATCAGTAAATGTATTTGAATCTGCTACAATAGTAGCTGTGTTAACACCATAAAATAAGCCATCTGCATCACCCTTTTTTATTAAATTAGGATATATTGCTTCAACCCATAGTTTATTGTTTTTTCCTTTAGGTTTACTACCTAATACATTACTAATATAGTTTCTTGAATTAGGGTCTAATGATACTGAATAAATTTCTTCATTAATTGTACCACTGTTTACTGTTATTTCAAAAGTGCCAAATAAATCACCACTACCAGTATTTGTTTCATTCGCAGTAATAGTTAATCCTGTTGCTTCAAATGAAGTTTGTGATGTAACATCAACATCATCTTCTACTGTTGCTCTTGAACGAATAACAGCAAGAACCATGTCTTCATATTCTGTTAATGAAGCACCTGTAATTGTTTCTGTTAATGTATCACCAGTGATGTTACCATTAGTAACTGTAGTTGCAGAGAAAATAATTCTTTCTCCTGAAAAACTACCACCTGATTTAGTAAATCCAGTGAAGAATACTCCAGTATCTCCAGCAACATTAAGTGTTGTACCTAAATAAGTATTACCACTTGCGGTAAATGTTCCAGAAACTGGATTTGTTGCTCCAGTTGTTGATAAATCAACACCAGCACTTGCAGTTAAAGCCCAAGCTGTACCAGCATCATATCCCGATAAACCTAAAACTCTGGTTACATATAATTGAGATGATTCTTCTAAATAAGCATTGGCTACATAAGGTAATTGATATTTTGTTGAGCCGTTAGGAAACGTCTCAGTTGATTGAGTACCAAATCTAGTTCTGAATGCACCAGCATCTTGTATGAATACTGGTTCAAAAGCAGGGCCTTTCAAGGTTTCGCCAACAACGCCTAGAGTCGTAACTCCAACATTTCTTGTAACGAACGAAAGGTCTCGTTCTCTAAATTTAACACCCGGTGAGGTAAAAATAAATCCGTTAGCCATTTTTTAATTTTTTGTTATATTGTTTCGATAATTATTATTCTAATGTGTTTGTATTTTTTTATAAATACCTAGAAATTTTTCAAAATCTATATTTTTCGTATATTAGTATTTATAAAAAACTGTATATAATCCATGAATAAATCATATAGTATTAAAACAAAAGTAAATCCTAATAAAACCAACAACATTAAGATTAAGCTTGAACAAGAGGTAGATCAGTTCCAAATCTTGTCATTAAAAATAGATCAAGAGAATGAGTATAATAATTTTAATTGTAATCATGGTGTCTTGGTAGGAAGAGTAGTTGCTAATGGAGGTGTTGGTATTCCAAATGCTAAGCTATCGGTGTTTATACCATTGACCGATGAAGATGCAAATAACCCTGATATTTTAGCTGCATACCCTTATAAGAATCCAAGAGATAAGAATCAAGATGGAAAGAGATATAATCTACTTCCAAGAGTGGCAACACAAAATGGTGATGATGGAACATATTCACCTAGACAACCTTTTGGATCATTTCCAATTAAAGAAGAATTTATAACAAATCCTGTATTGGCTGAAGTATATCAGAAGTACTATAAGTATACTACCGTTACTAACAATTCTGGTGATTATATGATATTCGGTGCTCCTGTTGGTATTCAAACAATACATCTATCTGTTGATATTACTGATATAGGTAGATTTTCAATGAAACCAGCGACAATGATTACTAATCTTGGTTTCTCACCTAATTTATTTATTGATGATGGAACTAGAATAAAACCAAGTAATGATTTAGATGACTTACCTAATATCGAGACACAAGAAATTGCAGTGGACATCATACCGTTTTGTGGTGATGAAGAAACATTTGACATTGGTATTACTAGACAAGACTTTAGAATTAGGGCTGAATTGGTAAATAGTTTTACAATATTCGGTGCTAACTTTACTATGCCAGAAGAAAACTGGTGGGGTAAACCAGTCGGAAAAGAAGCTTTCTTTGGTGATGCAATAAATTTTAACCCAAGTGCTCATTATACTATATGGGATTCAGAAGGTTATCCTGATAGTAATGCACCTTCTGTATATAGAGAGGGTATTGTTGATGAAAAAATTCTATATATTCCAAATACTATAAGTGATGATGTAGCACAATCATATGGATTTAATGCACAAGATCAATTACTTGAATTAGACCGAAATAGATATGTAAAAAGAGTAAGAGATGGTAATTTTATTTATCAGATTGCTTGTAATCGTAAAAAAATAATTACTAATGAAGCTGGTGTGGATGTAGAAGTAGCTCCTGACAGTCCAGAAGGTATATTCACTGAATTCTATGGTATAGGATTATTTGAAATGTCAGAAGAAATTTATCCAATAGGAACTTTTAGTGCTGGTGGTGTAACAGATGAGAAAACATATAGAGCAAAATTAAGAGTCCCACAAGCCTTTGATACAAATCAATATCCAGACAATAGTGGAGCAGCACCACCACCTAATGAATATTTAGGTAAATTTAAAATATTTAAAAGCAATAGATTATATAGTGTTACACAATTTTTAGCTGTTGAATCTAATGAATCATCTATGAATTTAACTACAAATTTAAATCCTGCTGATTTATGTAACCATATTAACACTGGAGCAGGATCAAATGGTATGTTATCTAATACTCAATTTGGTGATAATAATGTCTTTGGTACTGAATGGTTAAATTTCTGTCTATTTTTTCCACAATATGAAACTGCAAAAGATACGGAGGCAGGGCCTTCTAGTTCAAACCCAACTGATAAAATCAGTAACGCATGTTATTTCTATGGTACAGATAAATCAAATATTTCCTATTATAGGAATACTGAAAATAAACAAGCAATTGGTGCTGGTTTAATAAATTCTCGTGGGTATATTAGAGCAGATAAACACTTTACAGATTTTATTGAAGTACCATTAGGAGACCTTCAAACTTTATTAGCAAATAGAACTAGATCAACTACAATTACTTTCTCCTTTCTTGGTGAAATAACATTTACAGTTCCAATAAAAGGATATCGTACAAATGAACCACAATTAACTGGGACTGTAACACAAACATCAATTGAAACGGATAGAACTGGTAATAATTTAAGACAACCTATTAATACAGGCTTACCAACATTAGCTGATATTGGATTTGCATTTGATGAATATGGTTATAGAGTAAATAATGATTCTGATGCATATATATATGTAGGACTTGGTAATAGTTCTATTGAGTTTGTTGATGAATCAAAATTATTATAAGGTATTTATTAGCGTGGATATAAATAAAAAAATACAGCTTAGTCAATTTGAAAGTGTTAACTCTGTTAATGGTGATAGTTCTGTAAAAGTCAAACTAGATTATTCTAATAAATTAATCAATGAAGATAATTTAAATAATGTCTTGGATGTTACTGATCAGTTTGATGTTGAACGTCAAAGTATTAATAGATATAGAATTCATGGACAGTTACAATTTTTCTCAATTATAAATAATCTAGCAACAAATTATAGTACAATTGAAGATATCTTTACTAGACCTTTTTTTGGTGATGGAATACAAAGAAAAAACATTAGTGATTCATTTAGATTTTATATTGTAAAACCAGTACCACCTGCTGGATATAAATTATCTAATGGTGATATATCTGCTGGATATGGTGATACAATATCGAATAATAGGTTTGTGAGAAAATTCGAAGTAATTAAAAGTGTGAATGATTTTGATTTTAATAAGGCTGGTTTTGCTAAAAACATATTTAATGAGCAACAATATAGTTTTAATGTTTTTGGTGATATCAATTTAGATGATCAAGTAGATGGTTTTGGTTTCCCATTAACAGAAGTATTTTTATATGCAGAATATAAACCAACTAGAAATGGTAATGCTCAAAATGAATCAGTTGAACTTGAAGAGTTTGATGAAGCAGGACAGAGTGATGATTTTAGTACTCCAGTAGAGAATTTTGTTGTTTATGAAAAAGGTGATATCATAGATGGTGATATAATGCAATTAAATAGACAAAATTATACTCAAAGAGTTTATAATAATAAAGAATATATAGTGAACATACCTTTTGAGGATATAAGTGGTACTACTACTAGAGCTGCATTTCAATATAATCCATTCATACCAATAAGATTAAGATATTTATTTAATGATCTTCAAAGAGTAAGTTTAAGTTCAACTGATTATCAAAGAAAAGATGATATTCCATCACATGCATTTAATTTAGGTGGAAATAATTTTGTCTGGAGAAATTTACTTGATAAAGGTTTCTTAGACCCATTAACAGGTGAAGGTGTTAATTACCCATTTATAAATGAAAGACATTATATATTCTTAAACCAAGTCTTACTATTAAGATCAGTTCCTGAAGTTAATGAACCATTACTTGGTAATAGCATATTTGATGATAATACATTATTACAAAATAACCCAACATCAGATTTAGATAAAATAGGAGATAAATGTTAATATCACAAAAAATAAAAAGAAATAGTAGAAACGAGGCTTCAAATATTATAATCCCATTAGTTGGACAAGATAGTTTATCTGGTGACGAGCAAGAAGCTAATAAATTTGTAAGTGATACAACAAAATTTGTAATAAATCCAGTTGTTGATGGAGAAAAATTCATTTATAAACAAAAGTTTGATACATCATATACATTTCAATTTTTCACTCCAATAATTGGTGGTATATATGGTAACACACTACTAAATGATGGATTTGATATAAGTGAATTTAATTTAAGACTACCAATAGTACAAAATAGTTTTTTTATTGCACAATATTATGATAGTGTAGATATTGATAATCAAGTATTACTACATAGTTCATATTTAAATGGATATCAAATATTACTAAATAGTGCATCAACAGAATATTCCTCAAGCTTTATCAGTAATACTGAACTTAGTGAAATTTTTTTAAGTGAAAATTTTGTTAATAGTAAACCAAATAATACATTTAATGTATATGGTAGATATTATTTTTTCAATTCTAAAACAGGTCAAGTCACTCCATTTTATGCTGAGGAAAATGAAAGTTTAAAAACAAGTGAAAAATTATTTTATAGTTTTACTGTTAACAAAGCACAACGTAATTATGTTGTTAATGCAGGAAATCCTGTTGTGATTAAAGAGATTAATAATTTCTCATATAGAAGTAAAATTACTGATAGAGTAGATAAATTATCACTAGAAAGACAAAATCCACCTGCTGGTGAAGGATTCTCACCTGAAGGTGATTATGTCGAATTAAGTTAATTACTTACTAAGATCGTAACCGAATCTTGGTTTTCTTGAAGTCTTGGTAATTTCAAATTCCTCTTCGTCTTGGATGAATGCTTTACAAAGTAAAGTGTATTGTCCAACGTAGAAACGATCACCATCTACATTATCAATAGTATTAGCTTCTTGAATACCATTCAAATATACAGGCATTGGATTACCTTTGATAAATATATAGCCTTGTTGTGATGCAAAATTTCTAAATATTTGCTCGTCAAATTTATTAATGTCTGTTCTAAACTTGGTGAATAATCTCACATCATATGTCATATCAACATTAGTTGGTTCAGGTATCTTAAATCTAAGATAAATCACCTGTCCCTCGTCAAGAATAGGTACATCTAAATATCTAAATGCTTTATTTTGAGCGATTCTATATTTAGTACCAAGTCTTGTTCCTTTTTCCTTATCACTTCTACGGATGGTAATATATGGTGTAGGTATGTTTTTATCTTCATCCATTAATTTCCAAGTTTTAGAGAATTCACCCCATCTTTCGTTTTCTAGATAAAATACTGGAACTTCATTACCATCAATATTTAAACTTAGGTCATCATTCATAACATAATCTCTCATGGTTCGATCTATGTCCTCAAATAATATAGTTCTTGGTAAGTACGTAGTTTTCTCATCAGTATCAAGCATTAGTTGCTCAATTCTGTCCATACCATATTCTAAATAATCAAATCCTACTTTAGGTGGATTGATGTTGATATCTGTTTTCTTTTTCTTAGGAAGTGCCATATATTTTATAAATACTTTACTTATTGATAATTTTAACTTATATTTGTTTATTATGATAATAGAACGTAAAGAATCAATCGATGAGCACGATGGAAAATTAGGTATCATAGATACTATCTTCGAATCAAGTAACATACTTAGATCAATTTATTTTCCAAAAACTAACACATTGTATTTATCATTCTCATATGGACAGACATATCGTTATGATAATGTCGATAATGAGCTATATGAAAATTTTGAGAAAGCTGATTCTCAAGGTAAATATTTTAATGCTAACATTAAGAATAATAGTGCCATTCCACATCAGAGAAGCTATAAATTATATGACTCTGAAATAGAGGGTACTAAAAAAATAATTAATGAATGGAAGGAAAAGAACAAGAGCCAACAATAGAGGAACTTATTAATAAGATAGTGTTTTTAAAACAAGCACTTGAGTTCTATGGTGATCAAGATAATTATAAATCTGATGCTATTAGATTTGATGATGGACATCAAGCTAGATTTGCACTAAAACAGATTATTGATATTGATAAGTATAATCAAGAAATGCTCGATGCATCATTGGAAAAGATTCAGGAATATAAGGAAGAAAAAATTAATCCTGAAAGCTTAGGTGATGACTATCAATCTAAAATAAATGAAATCAATAATATAATAAAAAAATATAGTAATCCTGATGAGTAAAAGATTTAATGATAGCCCCGAAGATATTAGATTTAATAAAATGTCTTCCGATGTACCAACACCTGAAAAAGCACATGAATGGGATGCTGGTTATGATATAACTGCCATATCAAAAAAAGAAACTCCTGAATATATACAATATGGAACAGGATTAAAATTTGAAATACCAAATGGATATGTTGGATTTATTGTGGCACGTAGTAGTGTTACTAAAAAAGACTTGATGTTGAAGAATGCAATTGGTATTATCGATGCTCCATATCGTGGAGAAGTATCGTTCAGATTTTATAAGATTATCACCGAAGAAGCTGATAGTATATCAAAAATATATGATACTACTCAGGGAAGACTAATAAAAAATAGTTTTAAGTTCTTAAATTATAAAAAAGAAGAAGATCAAAAAGTTTATGAGGTCGGAGAAAAAATAGGTCAAATTATTTTTATTAAATTGCCATTAGTTAGATTAGTAGAAACTACTGATGATCTATCTGAAACAGATAGAGGTGAAGGTGGTTACGGATCAACGGATAAGAAGAAAAAGCAATAATGATTAGTTTCTTAAAATATAGTAAGTTTAAATTTGGAGATCAGCATGTTTCACAATTTATATTGTTTGAACATAAATTTTGGTTTTCAATTATATTCTTCTATTTTCATAAATCAGAAGTTAGTCAAGATAGGTTTCATACTCATGCCTTTAATGGTTGGAGCTTCAAATTATTTGGTCAATATACAGAATATGTCCTATTAAGTAAATTATTAAGTAAAGTAAAAAAAGAACGTAGAACAAGTTTCTATAAATTTTTTCCTAAAAACTGTTATCATAAGATCGGTGATAGTAATGGTTGTTTAACTGTATTATTTACAGGTGCATGGGATGAGACTTGGGAAGAGTTCAAAGATGGAAATACTACAATATATAATCATAACAGAAAAACAAACAAAATAATAAGCTATGAATATAAATAAAACAAGTAGAAGACAAGGTGCTTTAGCTAGGCTTGAAGCACAGTTAAAATCAGGAAAAAAACCTCAAAAGGTTGAAGGTAAAGATACTGGTAAGAAAACTGAACTTACTGAAAACGATACTAAACGTATTCAGAAAGAAATTACATTATTAAAAGAAAAAGTATAAAATGGCTAAATCATATCAACAGCAATATGCTGAAATATTACGTAAATTAATTCATAAGCCACAGAAACAAACACCAAGTCGAGTTGGTGATGTTAGAAGTAGATTTGTGGAAACAATAAGAGTTGATCTTGAGAAAGAATTTCCTCTAATGGAAATCAAACATGTATCATTCAAGAATATCTTAGTTGAGTTACTTTGGTTTATCAAAGGTGAAACTAATATTAGGTTTCTAGCTGAAAATAAATGTAACATTTGGAATGATGATGCATATAGATTCTATAAGGAAAATTATTCACCATTTAGGTTTGAAGATGCTGCTTATGGTAGTTTGAAACAATTAAGAATTGAATTTAATGATGATTTTGAATTAACAAAAGAAAAGTTTGTTGAAAAAGTAATCTCAGGTGAAAGGATTGTAGATCAATATCTAACTACAACTAAAGGTGGTTTTCCAATGTTAGAAGATAAGTATGCATGGATGGATACTACATATCGCTATGGTGACATGGGTAGAATTTATGGTTTCCAATGGAGAAATTATAATGGATCAACTGATCAATTACTCAATTGTATAAACACATTAAAAACCAATCCAGATGATAGAAGAATGATTGTTACTGCACACAATCCAACTGACTTGGAATCAGGTAATGTTGCATTACCAAGTTGTCATAATTATTTTCAGTTTTATACTACTCCATTATCGGCAGATGAAAGATTAAAACTTCTATCTGAAAACTCTAAACATAGTGAATTGACTACAAATGAAGAGATTCATGCTGCTGCTGATGAGATAGGACTACCAAGTAGAAAGCTCTCTGTGTACTACAACATACGTTCTAATGACTTTTTCTTAGGTCAACCATACAATACGCCATCTTATGCGTTATTGCTTCAAATGGTCTCTAAAGTGGTTAATATGATACCAAGTGAAGTTGTATGTAATGCAGTTGATTGTCACCTTTATGAAGCACACTTAGATGCAGCTAAGGAATGGTTAGAGAGATATGATACACGTTTCAATAGTGATGATGGTAATAATGATGCTGAAAGGCAATCACTATTTACTTACTGTCGTTCAAATGTGAAGATTAAGAAAGATATCAATTCTATTGATCAATTCAGTATTGATGATTTTGAATTGAAAAATTATACTGCAGATAAGTCAATTAAAGCTCCACTATTAACGTAGTGGAGTTAAACTCTAATAATGAATAATGTGTTATGGATAATTATATTTATTCTATTGATAATAGTGTTAGTTTTGGCTATTTCACTGAACGCTGTTATCAAGAAAGCAACGTATTTATCTAAGAAGGATAAAGACTTTATTATATATGTTATTGACATATATATTGACTATGCTGATGAACTAAAATTAAATAGTATTGAGGAACATGAGATCATAGTTAAACAATTAGAGCGAATAAAAGAAAATAGAATTAACGATGGATGATTCAATATTTACAAAGCAATACCACAGCAAATACACGGATGAGGATAATGAAGTGTGGAAAACATTATTTAATAGTCAATGGGACTTTTTAAAAAGTAGTTCAGTTGCATCTAGATGGTTTTATGATGGCATGAGAATTTTAGAACTTAATGGTGATGAAATTCCTAAATTTAGTGATATCAATAAAACACTTGCAAATCATGATTGGAAAATAAAGGCAGTTGATGGAATAGTGGACGATGCATCTTTTTTTGAATGCTTAAGAAATAAAGTGTTCCCAGTAACGACTTGGTTAAGAAGTAAAGAAAATATTGATTATTTAGAAGAGCCAGACATGTTTCATGATCTATTTGGTCACGTTCCATTTTTGGTACACGAACCATACCTAAAATTTTTAGAGAAAATGGGTAATCATGCTAAAAAAATATTTAAATCAGGAAGTAAAGAGCAACAATATCAAATGTCTAGATTTTATTGGTATACGATAGAATTTGGGTTGATTAGAAGAAAAGTAAATACATATGATATTTATGGTGCTGGTATTTTATCTTCATTTGAAGAAACACAAAAGGCACTATCGCCTGATAGTGAGAAGAAATTCTTCGATTATGATTTACTTAGTGAGAAGTTTACTAAAAGCGAATTACAACCTTTCTACGCATATATACGTAGAGATATAAAATTCATCAATGGTTTAGATGTAGAAAAAATATAATATGGAAGAAAATTTAGAATATAGAATGTATTTTTTTGTGCCTTACAATATATCTGAGATACAAAAAGGAATACAAGCAGGACATGCTGCATTAAGATATGCATTGGAACATGCTAGACATGATCCGCATTCAGTATTATGGGATTTTGTTGAAGACCATGAGACTTGGATTATACTTAATGGTGGAACAACAAATTCTAAAATGGATTTATATGGTGATGAAGAAGAATTAAGACCAAAAGGTAGTCTTAATCAGATTGTTCAAAATTTTACTGGTAAGCAAATAAACTATGCTACCTTCACTGAGCCAGATTTAAATAATGCATTAACTGCAATATGTTTTCTTGCTGATGAACGTGTATGGAATCATAAGAAATATCCTGATTGGCAAGGTGTAAATATATCAATGCCGATAGCAACTGCAAATGATGATGGTTCAATAAATTTAGATGAACCAATTGAAACTAATAATGAAGGGTTAACCTATAATGATTGGGTAGTTAATATTGGTGGAGCAAAGAATTTATTTTTAAGAAAACTGGTACATCCAAATAACGCAAAATTAGCATGATTTGTCCTATATGTAAAGAAGAAGGTAAAAAATCCACATTAAGTAGTTATGGTGGAACTATGACAACTCTAATGGGTAACCCAACGTATCATGATGAAGAAGGAAACATACATCACCATGATACAAATACATCTACTACTCCATATGTATGTAGTAATGGACATGAATTGATTATGAAAAATTCCGTATCATGTCCATCGTACCCTGAAAATTGTGATTATCATAAACCAAGTGAGATTTATATACGTTAATAATTAAGATTGTTTCTTCGGTGGCTTGGCTAATTTATCGTTAGCCAAGTACTGAGTAACATCTTCTTTTACTGGGAATGCTTCAACTAATTTATAGTATGGTCTCATACCTGCAATAGTATTAGTGGTTTGATCAGTAACATTTGAAGCATTATCTACCTCATAGTATCTTATCTTTTCACCTGATTGATTCCAAGCGATAATATCTCCACGATTAACTTCTGTTTGCTTTTCATTGAGTTCTTCTAAATATACACCGAAAGTAAGCACACCTGTATCTTCACGAACAATACCACCTTCACCGCTACCATAGTTTACTTGTTCGTTATCATTAACATCTACAATACCATGTAATTCTACTGGAGGAAAATATTTCTTATCTTTAGCTTTTGCTTGACCATATAGATCATGTGCTTTTGATTCAATAATATTGATACGATATAGATTAATTCTAAACACAACATCATTCTCAACGTAATGTCTACCATACATGACATCTAAATCAAATGAATCATCATTCATGAATAATCCATAACGACTTTCCTCTTTATCAAAAAATTGTTTATTTCTTTTCCTAGCCATATATTTCTATTCTATATTTTTCTTTATTATCATCCCATGAGGTTATTATCTATTTAAAAAAACTTGGATTATCATAATACTCTGCAGCATCGATAAGATCATTAATCCAAACGCATATATAATAGCTCATTTTACTTCATCAACACTAACTACGGTGGCATACCATCCAGTGGTATCTAATATTATTCCTTCATATTCCTCAACATGCTTAGAGAGTCCTTCAAGTGTAAAAGTTAATGGATGGAGATGTGGAATATCACATGTTGCAAATTCACCATTTCCCAAGTATTTACCATATTCTTCTGTTGGTCTATATATTAATGCTTTCGCCTTTTTCATTTTTTAGTATGTTACAATAGGGAACATTGGTGGTTGATACCCACGTTCTCTATTTACGTTTTCTGCAATGGTTGCTCTATCACTAGTTAATTGAACTAACGATATCTTATCTAATGCTTCAAATATTTTGGTTCTTGTTTCTTCACGTAATCTATCACCATAATCACCTAATTGTCGATAATCTAATGTCAACTGCTTATTAGCTGATCCCACTTCACCTGAATAGAAACCTCTTATCCTTGCAGTGACAATCATTGTCTTGGCAAGTAATAATTCTCTTATTTGCTGACGAGCAACATCATTAACATTTTCCCATTTTAATATATCAGTTGGAGCATCTGAGGGCAATCTAACTATATCACTGTTAGCTTCCAAACATTTATCTCTGTCTCCATCAGTATCGTAATACCAATACCATACCTTTCTACCCTCGTAGTGCTTACCCCATCTATCAGATATCTCATTTCTACTACCCGGTACTGGGTATAAATGTAAAAGTTTTCTACCATCTGCTAAACCAGTAACTCTATATGTGAGTTCAGATTGTAAGATACGTTCTTTTTGTCTTCTATCTTGAGCAGCGAGTAGTAATGAGTATGTTGGTTGAACATAATTAGCTGGTCTACCCATGTAAGACCATCCCATGCCACCCCCAGCCCAATTTGATACTGCAAACGGATCAACAAGACCACCATCAATGGATGCAGGTGTTTCCCATAATACTTCATTTAATTCTCTACCAGCAGGTATTATATAATGTTGAGTATTGGCTGATGTTGTAATATAATCTCTTTTTAATTCCCATTTAGCACCAGCAGGGGCATTAGTACCTAACCCTACTTGCTTGGAGTATGCGTATGTGAATGATTTCATAAAAGTATTTTCCTTACTGGTATATGCTGTTATAAAATCAGAACTTTCAACGTCTAGTCCTTGAAGTGAAACCCACTGTTGTTGTATTAACCAATCGTTTACGTATGATGAGTAATCTTCTATTGACATTTCCAAGTAAGAGTCCATTTGTTCGTCTGTAATTTCAAAAGGTCTTTGAGGATATCCAAACTCGTGTTTAATGTGGGTGTATAATTTATTTCTTTCTGCTGTTGATATTAACGCCATAATTGATTATATTTGTTATATATAAATACTGAAAAAAAATCTATGTACAATTTTAATTATGATATAAAGATAAATGAAGAGAATGGAAGACCATATATTCATTTAGATGAGGACTATTCTTTAGAGCCTGAGCATCGATTTATGGCAATGGAATTGGTTGCATATTCTCTTAATGATTTAATCATGAGATACTCTAATCCAGAGCGACAATTAAGTAAAGCATATATGGATGAACTTATTGTTGCTGCTGGAATGGTAGCTGAACTTGGTGATCAATTAGCAGTAATAGTAAAAGAGCAAGGTGATAGTTTAGACGAATTAAAAGATATCCTCAATAAAAAAGACGAGGATGATAACAAAGACAAAGATGGTAAAGATAGCATTTAAGCCTACAAAAGAACAAGATAGAATCTTTAAGTATGTAGCGAAAAGAAAAGAAAACCTACTTATTGAAGCAAGGGCTGGATGTGGTAAATGTCTTGGAAGAGATACACCTGTCCTAATGTATGATGGTACAATTAAACCTGTTCAAAAAATAGTTGATGGTGATTTGTTAATGGGTGATGATAATCAACCTAGAAAAATTTTAA
>Ga0306906_1000377_pt1 | contig 17668 bp, 18 predicted proteins | sample AntRauTorcE11897_FD_190405 | JGI IMG/M metagenome (GOLD analysis project Ga0306906, IMG submission 190405) | Saline lake microbial communities from Rauer Islands, Antarctica - Metagenome Torckler E11 #897 (v2) (version 2) | ecosystem: Environmental > Aquatic > Non-marine Saline and Alkaline >...
GTTATCTCCTATCCAATATAGAAATATCCTTATAACAAAACAAAAAGGCGAAATTCCCCTAGGGGAATCTACACCTTAGTTAATACTACTCTTTTTTTACAGTGTCCTTGACATTGGGTCCACTTTATATTGATTAGACTTCTTTTTTTATAGCTTGGAATGAGTTTTCTTGTAGGAAAGCCGATTTTTGACAAACAAATTGACAGGCGCAAAAGGGATTTACGATTTCACTTTCCAATAACAATGGGATTGTCTTGATGATAAATGCCTTCAATGACCGTCTCTTGTGTAAGGTTTCTATCTACGTGTGATTTTCAAGCGTTCAAGTGATTTCTTGAGATAATGTGTATCGCTTCTTTGTAACAAGGTGATCAATAGGATAACAACCGTGCGTTGAGGGCAACGATGACTGTGCTAAGTGACATGAAAATTGCGCCAACTGCAGGTGATATGACGATGCCTAGAGAATAAAGCACTCCAGCGGCCAAAGGGATGGCCAATATATTGTATCCGGTGGCCCAGCCGATATTCTGAAGCATTTTTCGTCTTGTTTTGGTCGCGAACTTGATGATGTTTAAAACATGGAGTGGATTGCTCTTGACGAGGATGATGTCCGCAGTTTTTGCGGCCACATCGGTGCCTGAGCCTATGGCGATGCCTATGTTGGCCTGAGTAAGCGCCGGGGCATCATTGACCCCGTCTCCGACCATCGCAATATATGAGCCGTCTTTTTGTAATTCTTTTATGATTGAGTGTTTTTGATCAGGCAACACTTCAGCGTAATAGGTATCGATACCGAGGGTCTCTTTCAAGGCTTTGACAGTTGTTTCGTTGTCTCCTGAGAGAAGCACTGTTTTAATGCCCAGCTCTTTTAGGCCTTTAATGGTATCGTGAGAGGTTTCTCTCACGGCGTCTGAGAGCGCAAAGCTTCCAGTCAATTCGTTGTCTATCACCATATAGACTCTCGTAGTCATTGGTTTGTCTTTTATATCAGGTACATCAATGGATAAATCTTTCAAGGCTTGCGGACTGATGATTTGTACGTGTTTATTTTCAATAGTTCCCTCAACCCCTTTGCCTTTCATGACGTTGAAGTCATTCACCTTCATAAAGTCTAGGGAGTCTTCTTTCGCTTTTGAAACGATGGCTCTTCCAAGGGGGTGTTCGGATCCTTGTTCTAGTGAAGCACCGAATCTGAGTGCAGCTTTTTGGTCATAGGTCTCAGTGTGGACATCAACGGCGCGTACTTTGAAGTCACCCTCGGTCAATGTGCCTGTTTTATCAAATACTATGGTGTCAATGGTTCCTGCACTTTCAAACGCCGTTCTGTTGCGGATAAGTAATCCGCTTTTAGCGGATAGATAGGTGGAGCGTGCAACGACCAATGGGGTTGCGAGTCCAAGGGCGTGAGGACAGGCTATAACCATGACCGTGGCCATGCGCGAGACTGAATATGCGATGTCCCCACTTGTGATGAAGAGCCAGACGACAAGTGTGCTCACGCCTACGCTGAGTGCGATGTAAGTAAGATACATCGCTGCTTTGTCTGTGATGTTTTGTGTGGATGATTTCGCAGCTTGAGCTTCCTCGACCATGGATACGACTTGTGAGAGGTATGCGTCTTTGCCTGTTTTGGAAATGGTGACTTCAATAGTTCCATCTTCGTTGATGGATCCACCAATCACTTCATCACCTTTCTCCTTCTTCACGGGCACCGCTTCGCCTGTCATCATGGATTCATTGACTGAAGTGCTTCCTTTTTCAATAAACCCGTCCGCAGGAATGCTTTCGCCGACTTTAACTAAAATACGGTCTCCTTTTTTAAGATCGTTTACAGAGACATCCTTTTGTTTGTCATCTTTAAGGAGATGAGCTTCCTTAGGAATGAGTTTCACAAGCGCATCAAGTGCACCTGAGGCGCCCTTGACTGATTTCATCTCGATCATGTGGCCTATCAACATGACATCAATTAACGTGGCCAGTTCCCAAAAGAAGCCACTACCTTCAAGTCCAAATACGGTAGCCGCACTGTAAAGAAACGCCACGCTGATTGCAAGGGCTATCAACGTCATCATGCCTGGGGTCTTGTCTTTCAATTCGCTGATGGTGCCCGTAAAGAAAGGCCAACCACCATATATGAATACTACAATCGATAATGCAAGCAATAGATAACTGTCTAGAAAAAATTCTACTGTGAAACCTAACCATGATTGTACTACTGGTGAGAGAAATAAAATCGGTATGGTTAAAATCATGGATACGATGAAACGTTTTTTGAAATCTTCAATCATCATCGTATGATGGTCCTTGTGGGTGTTTTCGTGGTCCGAAGACATTGTATCGCTCCTTAAAGATAGTATTTTATATTTTTATTATATCACTTATTATTTTAAAAGGCAATAAATACAGTTTATTGCTTGTAGAGCTGTTTGTTGAAAAGAAAGATGCCAAGGACGCTTAGAAAAACAGATAGGCCAAGCCCGATGACTATCGTCCAAATCAAATCGCCTGTAGCCACGTCTTCCATAATGAAAGAAAGCGCATAGGCTGGTAATCTTAGTGGGGTGTATTTGAAGAAGCCGCCATCTATGGGGCTAAAGGCACTGAGCACAAAGAACACCAAGACACTGATAAGCATGGGCCAAAGCATTCTTCCAAAAAGGCCGACAAGAAGCATAAGCAGTTGAACAAAGAAAAGGACAAATACATAAAAGATGAAAAGACTGCCTATGAATCGCCAAAATGAGAACCCATCGAATATAAAGACTGTTGAATAGGCAAAAAAGAGTGCCGCAACAAGCATACCGAATAAGCCCAGAAGATGAATGACCAAAGTCTTCGATAACATATATTTGGTTTTGGATACCGGTCGGGCGAAAAGCCATTGTTCAATGCCTTGTGAGATATCTTTACTGAAGAAGGCACCGGCTATAAAAAGAAACACCAAGAAGAATATCTGTTGCATATTTGAATAAAACTGGATGTAGGCGTCCATGACTGTGGGTTCACTTACAGGGAATGATCCAATGCCCTCTTGAGCCATCGCATACTGCATGAGTTCATTCATATAGCGTGCGGTCAACACCGAAAGGGCTGCAAGAAAAATTCCCAATCCAAGCATAATAAACACCTTGGTGGTTTTGTGCATGTAAAGAAGGTCGTATTTAAGCAGTGCCTTCATCGTTGGTCACCTCCACAAATAATTCCTCGAGCGTTTTTCTCTCTTCTTTGAAGGAACGCACTTCTATGTTTGCTTCATGCAGTTTTTTAAATAGCGTAAATGGTTGGGTTTTACCAAGTTCTATTCTTAAAAGTTCGTTTTTTACACTGACTTTTTTTAGTGTGTCAAGCGTGTTTAACACTTTAAGTGTGTCTTCATTCGATTTATTGGTTATGAGTGTGTGTAGGGTAGTTTCCTTGTTTTCAAACAAATCTTTTTTGCTGCCTTCAATCAACAGATTTCCTTTATCCAAAAGCCCGATTCTATCACAAACCTTTTCAGCGTCTTCCAATATATGAGTCGAGTAAAAGATAGTCATGGATTTTGAAAGCACACGGATCAGTTTGAGCATTTCCATACGTCCGATAGGGTCTAGGGCACTAGTAGGCTCGTCCATAATCAGAAATTCTGGTTTGTGTATTAAAGCTTGGGCAATCGAGAGTCTTTGTTTCATCCCCCGAGAGAACCCACCGATTTTTTGCGGTTTGTCTTCAAGATTGACAAATTTTAATACTTGTTCAACTTGTTTAGTTTTATCCAAAGTTTCATTGTTGGAAAAATCGAACGACGTCTTTAAAAATTCTCGTGCACTAAGGTATTTGGGAAACACAGGTGCATCAGGGACATACCCTATTTTGTTTTTATAAAGCACATCACCTGGTTGAATAGGCGTCCCGTCAAAGACAATACTGCCTTCGTCTTTTTTTATAAAATCAAGAATTAATTCTATCGCGGTCGTTTTTCCTGCACCGTTTTTACCAATAAAGCCGTATACTTCGTTACGTTTTACATTTAGATTGATACCATTCAATGCGGTGATGTGTCCGTATGATTTCTTGAGGTTTTTAATCTGTAGCATTATTCGTCACTCCTTCCAGCAAGTAAATAAAATATCCATCCAAAACTCACTGTGGCTACTACGAGTGTCCAAAACCATTTGGGAAAGGCATTGGTCAATCTGTTTTTCTTCCAAATATCGTAAAGGGCATACACTCTGAAGCCAAGTTCTACTAGGATTACCGGCAGCAAGATCGGCCATAATTCTATCATTCTATCTATAAATATATCCATATCCACATTCCCTTGTTGTATAATAAATGCTGTTTAATTTATTATACGTCTCCTTTCTCTATTCTATTTATAATTTTAACATATCTATTCTAAATCTGTCTGGTGTTAGTATAAAAGAGTGGACACAAGAAAACTGACTGAGTGTACAGCTTTTGCTGCCATAACTTGTGCAAATGCAGTTTCCCATCTAAAGGTAACAATTGCCGCAATTATTCCTGTAACAAGATGCACTGCTATGATAAAGTGATACACATAGCCCCCCAAGACCCTAAGCATTTAAAGCTATATAAAATTACAATAAATTCAGTCAAAAAGCAGCTAAAACTACTTAATATTAGCCTTTCAGCTAAAAAAAATAAAAAAAGTTTATTCCCATTAACCGCTAAATAGCGGGGTTTAAACGCTTTTTAGTATAGAAATAAACTTGGTATAATCAAGATGGCGTTCCGGAGGGGATTCGAACCCCTGGCCTACAGCTTAGGAGGCTGTTGCTCTATCCTACTGAGCTACCGGAACTATTTATTGAAAAAAATGGCGTTCCGAAGGGGATTCGAACCCCTGACCTACAGCTTCGGAGGCTGGCGCTCTATCCAGCTGAGCTACCGGAACATCGATGTTGAAACATCCAATAAACATAATAGCATAAAAATGGGGGTTTTATGCTATTTTTTTAAGTTCATTCACTTGATATTTCTGATTCTTTGGACGCGTTGATTCATCAGATGCCTGATGCTATAGCGGTAAAGCATCGTCTTGATTTTCCCCATGACTTGACCATGCACTTCAAATACTGCGTCTGGCGTGTCGTAAACGCCAAGTGATTTTGTGATCGCCTGCTTTTGAATATACGTGTCTTTGCCATTCCAATTTATATTGAGCGCGTTGAAATCTTTTGTAGCGACTCCATACCCATAAAATGAACCTTCATGTTGTGGAAATTTATTGTGAAGTCCCTCAAGGAAATCGTAATCAAGAATATGGCCTTCAAGGGCGATGGTACTTCCGTCGTACTCAACGAGTACACTCGTATGAAGAAAGTGCTTGGGAGATAGTTTTCTTAAAAGTGGAGGCAAAAGTTCTTTTTGAAATGAGGCATCTACGTGAAAAGCTTCAATTTTACAAGGGATGTCAAGCGCTCTTAACAAAGCCATGAGTAAAACGGCTTTCGTATTGCATTGACCAATGCCTTGCGACAATACCTCACTCGCTTTCAAGGTGTCTTTGTCATTATACCCAAACTTGATGGCGTCTCTCACAAATTCATAGACGGCGCCGATTATGTGATAGGGATCCAATCGACGCCAGCCTGAACTTTTGATGAGTGTTTGGATGTTTGGATGGGTATAATTTAAAAGTGTGGTTTCTTTTAATGCCATCCGGTTAGTCATTAAATAACGAAGTTTCCGTCTTTAAAGATTTGAACTTCACTGCCGTCTTCCTTAATACCTTTGACGGATAGGTCCTTGCTTCCGAACATAAAATCTGAATGGGCCATTGAATGGTTGTATCCGAGCGCCTTGAGACTTTCTTTGTCCATCTCAGTGCCACCTTCAACGTTCATAGGATACGCACGCCCGAGTGCCATGTGGCAGCTTGCATTTTCATCAAAAAGCGTATTCAGAAATAAAATGCCCGTATTGGAAATCGGAGAGTCAAAGGGAATGAGGGCAATCTCGCCGAGGTAGCAACTACCTTCATCGAATTCCACTAGGTTTTTAAGTGTATCTTTTTCTTTTTTGGCGTCATAATCAACGACAGCCCCGTCTTTAAATTCCAACCAGAAATCTTCAATCAGATTGCCTTGATAGTTGAGGGGTTTAGTTGCGACCACTTTGCCGTTGACACCGGTTTTAAGTGGCATGGTGAAGGATTCTTCAGTGGGAATGTTCGGATTGAAGGTAACCCCTTGTGTGCTTTCTTCATTGCCACCAGCCCATACGTGGTTCTTTACAAGTTCGACGGTAATGTTTGTACCTAAGGCGTTCTCAAAGTGCAGGGCTTTAAACTGGTAATCATTTAGAATTTTGTTGTGGCGCGCGAGTTTTTCATTATGTGCTTCCCAGTCTTTGACGGGGTCGTTGTTGTCATATACACGTGAAGCGTTCAAAATAGCGTCCCATAAGGCTTCAACGGCATCTTCGCCTGACTTACCTGGGAAGACTTTTTCGGCCCATGCTACATTGGGCGCGCCAACGATGGTCCACTGAGAGCGGTTGCCCATCATATGAGTTTGGAAAAAATCCAGCTTTTGCGAGCGGGCTTGCGCTGCTTTTTGCATTTTTTCTCCAGGTACATCACTATTGAGCCCCGGTATAGGAGACGTAATTGAGATAAAGCACGCACCCTTGTCCACAAAATATTCGTACTTTTTAATCATATGTTCAGGAACTTCTGTGAGTGCATCTAAACTCATACCGAGGTAAGAAAGACGAGAAACATATGGGTCGTTCCACTGAACTTCCACGCGTTTCGCACCTGCATCATAGGCTTTTTCTGTGATTAATCTAGCAAGTGCACTGGTATTTGTTGACGCATTGACCACTACAATCTGGTCTTTTTGTACGTTGGCACCGATATTGACAGCTAGTTCGGCAAATTTTTTCAGCTTTTTCTGATTTGGCATTTGATTCATCCTCTCTTATTATCTATATGCATTATAACACCCAGAGCCCTTCAAGTGAACAGTAAACGCAAAATGGAATGCCTAAAGAAAAAAGAGACATTTAAACATCAAATGTCTCTACGGCTTCAGTTGAAAGTTTTTGTGCCTCATACCCAGCATCTTCAATGGCGTTGATAAATACACTATCGTTTTCCATTAATCCTGTGAACCAGACTTTGCCAAACCCTCTTGAGATGCTTATGTCAGATTTTAAAGCCCCTGCTTTTGTCAAAGCTGACTCCAAATGATTTAAGCAACTAGCACATCTCATACCACCAATCTTAACTCTGAGTTCATAGCGAGTTTCACTCATTGCTACCTACCTCCTTGAGGGTCTCAAAAATATCTTGAGTGATTACATCAAGTTTTTCACGTAATGCCTCGTCTCCCATGGAATCAAGGTCCAAAGCGTTGACGCGTCTTGCATACATGATTTCAAATTCCTCTCTTAGAGTGGATCCCATTTGGTTGTAATGTTCGATTTCGGACTCTGAAAACATTGAGCGAAACATCCAGTCATGTTCATGAAAATGAGAGGTTTCTTCTGAGTAGGCTCCATGGCAACGTCCCCCCGGAGATCCATAGCGTGAGGGATAATAGGCTTCTTCAGTGTCACTATCAGCCATGGGTGAAAAATCTTCAAACGTGCTGTTTGCGTTTAAGATAGTAACCCCGAAAACCAATGTTAATAGTCCAATGCCAATACCAACAAATAATTTATTCATTTTATCTATCTCCTTTTATACACCTAGATTAACACCAAAATATGAACCAATCATGAATGTGTGAACCTGATTAAAAATAGACTAACTTTTCAATGAATTTGAAACGACAGATGATAATTTTAAGGTGTTTAATAGACACCCCTTTAAATCTATTAATCCCTTTTTCCCTTCACCGTGATATCCCTTGAAGATGAGGGTCACAATGAATACCCTTTATTACCTCATTAAATTTTAATCGCGGAGACTTATTGTGAGCGATCGATATCAACGCAAAAGTAACTCTGTGATTCCCATTGGAAGACTATTATACTTAAATATTATAAACATTGAAAAAGTGCCTGAAATAGTCAAAGAGAAAACACCATCGACATTATACATTATTCGCAAAAAAATCCTTAAAGAACCAACACCCGCGTCTCCATAACTCTAAAAGGGCACTAAGAGCCTTAGAAATCGAATAAGGTCTCTGTTGAACTGTACCCTGATCGTTTTTTAGTCTATGAAGGGTACAGTTTTTCTATGGGCCGGTAATCAAGACGATAAGTTCAATAAGTGTATTAAAAAAACCTGAACAGCTTCTGCAAATTATGTCTTTGCAGTCACTTATTCAGGTAAATCTATTTAATGAATCGGGGATTATCTAAAAAGCTTGGAGCTAACGGGGCTCGAACCCGTGACCTCTAGCATGCCATGCTAGCGCTCTCCCAGCTGAGCTATAGCCCCTTACTTTAAAGATTTTACACGAAGTTGATCGGTTTTGCAATCCCTTTTACTCAGAAACTTCATGCGCGGCGAGTACTTCTTTCAACAAATGCGGGCGATCAGTCATGATCCCGTCTGCACCGACGTCTATCAACTTGTGCATGGTCTCTTGATCGTTGATGGTCCAAAAGTGCACCGCAACGTTGTGAGCATGAGCTGTGTTGATGAAGGATTCCTTCGCGAAGAGGATGCCTTGTTGGGTCGTAGGAAGTTGAAACACGCTGATGGGCTCTTTGAAGAAGACACTCAACCGGGTTTTTTCCAAAATTACGAACTGTCTTATCGTTGTCTCTTGAGGCGAGAACATCAGCGATTTATACGTCTCTTGTGCATGAGTTTTAATCGCTTCATAAATATCTTCATGAAAAGATGCCAAAACGATTCTTGAAAAGGTGTTGTACTCCTCATCAAGGGTATTCAATAAATCCAGTGTCGCTTCTAAGGCATCGAGGCCAGAGTCGCCTGATTGCTTGATTTCGACATTGATGTAATTGTTTGGAAAGGCCTTGATAAGTTCTTCAAGCGTGGTGGTTAAAAACACGTCATCGTGTCTTGCCTCCACTCCAAGAGGATAGTGAACATCTTTTGGATTTACTTCTTCGTTTTTATAATTTCTATACGTGATAAATGTAGCAGTTTCATTGAATTTGGTGGAGGAATCGATGGGATTCTCATACCCGAAATCGACTTCATCATTGATGAGGGTCTCGTAATCGGTCTCTATGATGGGCGCTTCGGTTAGCGTGGTTTTTCTATCCAAAGTTGTATCATGTGAAAGAATGATGACCCCGTCTCTTGTTAAACTGACGTCGGTCTCCATCATAACGTTTTCATCTGCATCATAGGCGTTGTAATAGGCTTCAAGGGTGTTGTCGGGAAATTCATGATTGCCACCCCCATGTGCAATGAGCATAGGTAAGGCATCTTCATCTTTGACAAACGGGTTGTCCCCTTCGTGACTCGTCGGTTTTGGAAGCATGGTGAGTAGCGTATACACCATCAAAAGCGTTATGAACCCCACGATAACTATGGATTTTTTCTTTATGGTGATGTTAAATGGCTTTTTCATGCAAATACCTCACTTATTATACGTCGATTCCAAACGCCATTCTAAGCAAGCTGCCTACCAGAAACGAAAATCCGGCGACACCCATGCTGATGGTGGCCATTTGTAAAAAGCGTTTTTTGAAGCTTATATTCAAAGCAACAGACATGTAGTAATTGAACAGGAAAATAATGACAAGTGCTGAGGCAAGCATAAGCGTTAAGGAAAGCATGGTATTTTCTAAGAGTAAATACGGTAGAATTAATATGGCTACAACAATGACGTACGCCCCGCCGGTATAAATACTGGATTTAAGGGCATCATTTCTTCCGTCCGCCTTCGTTGAAAGGTATTCACTCGCCGCCATGGAAAGTGAGGCCGCTATCCCGGTGATGAGGCCTGAAAGCGAAATGAGTCTTGGATCAGACAACGCAAAACTGAGTCCTGCAAGTGCACCGGTTAGTTCGACAAGCGCATCATTGAGTCCAAGCACCATGGAGCGCACATATTTCAAGCGTTCTTCATCAAGTGTATCGAGCAACTCTTGTTCATGGATTTCTTCTTCATGCTCTATTCTTTTTGCATCCGGGACTTCATCACGGATCGAATGGTACGTTTTTTGTGCAAAGTCCTCACCGCGTTCCATATACCTAAGGATGAAGGTCACGCCGAGAATGACACTTAAAAGTTTGTACCGCCATATCATGAATCGTTTCGGTTTTACTTTGACGCCCGTATAGCCTTCCCAGAGCTCAGAGTGTTCCTTTTCCTGGTCTGCGATGGATTGAATCACTTTTTTGTTGTGTGGATTCTTGACTTTCTTTGCGATCGCTGAATAAATATAGTACTCGGTAATTTCACTTTTTTGCATGCTCAAAAGCGTATGTTGTGTTGATTCACTGATAGCCATAAAACCCCTCCTGAACTTATGATTATTTTTTATACTGCATTTACACTTTTGGCAATCTATGATTTCACTGCCACGTTCGCTATACTTTTATGAATATGTTGCGAGATGACCCTATTGATTGCGGTTGTTACTTTAAAGGGTCACTCTCCTCTTCAAAAGATAACGAGATTGTTAAAAACGCCTTTAAACATGTCTTAAATATATCGATGGCTTGATTGAAATGAAGAGCGCTCTCTATTACTTGAAAACACAGAACGGAGGCTTTATCCAATTTAAAGACCGCGAACAATTCAAGGATGCCGTTAAAAAAGGAGCTAAACAGATGGGGGTCTACACTGATTTAAACAGTCGAGACTTCTATCTCTTTGAGGCCACATTTTCTATTATGAGAACGATATGCTGGTAAGTGTGACTTTGACTTACAATAGGGATTTCTTAAATCATCATAGCACAGATCAAAGGGTGCAAACATGTGAATCCTTCGCGTGAAACATCGTGAAACATCAAAAGAGATTACTAACTTTTTTTATTCCCAGTCTAATAAACGTTTTTGGCCCTTTAAGGTGCGGATGTTTGTGACGTCCTGCGAGACTTCCAGCACGCCTTCGTACGCGCCCTCACAATCGCGTATGGCAAAATAGCGAATATAGAGGAATGTTCCCTTAAAATCTATCCAAAAGTCAGCTGTATCTTTTGAACCATCTTTAAATGCGGCCACAATTTTCTCGACCGTATTCACACTTTTAGGCGGATGACAGTGGTGCACGAGTCTACCTATAATTGAGGGACTTCTAGGAAATTGCCTGTCGGTTTTGTTATTAAAATATTGAACCTTGTCGCGTTTATCTACATAGGTAATATCAAGGGGAAGATGGGAAAAGATAAGGGTCAGTTGCTTGAAGGAAAGTGTTCCTGTCTGACTTTTATAAAGGCCATTTTCAAAAGATTCGTTAGTCCTAGATTTCAGTTTTGGTGGCGTTCTTTCTATGAAAGTAAACCCGTAATCGAATGATTCACCATACATCGCATCCATGGTTTGCTCATCAAGTACTTTAATGGCCACGGGGAAAAGAATCAATTGTTCTTTTTGCATGATGCCATAGACTAGGTAATAATAATTACCAATCATGGATTTGAAGGATTTGATATCGAATGATTGATCATTCAGTAGGTCGAGTAAATCTTTAAGAAGCTTTCGCGCATCATCGTGAAGCGCCCACATAACTTTGAGCGGGTTGGTTGAGGGCACTTTATCTTCGAGTCTTGGAAAAAGAATGTTTTCTTTCTTTTGGTATTTTCTTTCAAGAAAAAGCAGTTTTTCAAAGCCTTCTTTTATAGCTTTGTGATTCTCTTTTATGGACGCGCCTTTGAATAGTGATTTCATGGATTTTAAATGAGCTCTAATGGCTTTGTTTTCTTCAAGCAAAGCATCAAAGAAAGGATGGTCGTGCGATAGAAGTTCGCTTCTTTCAAGACCTTCTTTGAACGTATTCACAAATTTGTTTGCATTGGCTTTGATGGTATCAATAGAGGCTTTAGAATGAGCTCCGTAAAGATTGACATAAAACAAATCAATGGGACTAATGGATTGTACGGTGTCCTTGTATGTCTCATAGACATCACGTTTTTCTTCTTTGCTTTCAGCGTTTATCAAGGCATCCATAAACGCATTCAAACGTTTGATCAACTTATCGTCTTTATGCAGATATTCCATAAAAAGGCTCCTATCTATTTTTGTTTATTGAAAAGCATGGCTTTACGTCGGGAGAGCCGGTTGTATCTGACGGTGCCATACACACCAATGAGTATGAGCCCTGCTCCAACATAATGATACCATAAAATAGCTTCACTGAGGAAAACCGCTCCTGCGATGACTGCTACAACCGTGGCTAGATTCGAATAGACGCTAATGACATGGGCTTCTAGTTTTCCAAGTGCGAAATTCACTAAAAAGAAGCCTCCAATGCTGGCGATGATTCCAAGATACATAATCGGAAGCAGAAGGTCTATTTGTCCTAGGTTGGTGAAATAAGTTGCTAAACCGTTGTTAAAACTCAGTTCAAAAATGTAAAAAATGTTGAAAATAACGGCCCCAAGTAACATCATGAAATAAGTGATTTCATGAGGACGAAGGGTCTTGGACGCATTCCTGGAGGCAATGTTATAAAGCGCGGCTGAAAAGATGGCCCCAAGCAACAAGACAAACCCCAACCATTCAATAGACACAGTTTCATCCATTTTGAAAAGCTGAATGAAAAGGATGCCAAATACACTGAGTCCAATGAAAAAAATCTGAATCTTTGCAGGACGCTCTCTTAGAATCAGGCTGCCGAAAACCGTGGTGAATATCGGTATCAGGGCGATCATCATTCCGGCTTCCGCACTAGTGGTTCTGTTTAGGCCATAAGTCTCTAAGACAAAATAAAGCACGGGTTGAAACAGTGCAACGATAAAAAGCATTTTCAAATCTGCTTTTTTAAAGCGGATAGTTACAAGTTTTAATCGTCTGATGATTTCAAAAACTACGATTGCCATCAAGAACCTATAGGCGATGAGTCCCATGGGACTCACAATGATGAGCGCTTTTTTTGAAAACATGAAGGTAAAACCGAAAATAAGCGCAAACCCTGCAGCGGCGATGTGAGCTTTTTTGTCCATGGGTTATTCACGTCCTCGGGTATTTTGTACTCTCATGAAGAATACATATATTATTTTACATTGTATTGCACACGTGTTTTAACTTTTTAAAGCATCAACTATATTCAACAAAGACTACGATAAGCACAAGGATACTTCCCACTATGATGAAGGAAAAGGAGAAACTCATTAAAAAAAGATCTTCCTTAATGAAATTGCTGAGTTTCTTTAAATCATTCCCTCTTCTTTTTGCCAGATAGTATGGGTAGAGAATCAATAAGAAGATGACGCTGAAAATAATCGACGCCATCAAGTACTCTCCACCAAGCAGTCGATCGATGAATACGAGCATAGTGAAGATGAACATGTTGACACCTGTCATTAAGGAAGTTATATATAAAATCGAGTGATCTTCAAAGCGTTCTCTGGGGTTTTTGCGCATGGTTTCACCTCATTAATCTATCTTTTTATGGCTACAACAATGCTTTCGGTGTAGCTTTTGACAATGCTTTTCTTCTCCGTGTCATCCAATGCATAAAAAGGCGTTTTTGTGGGGACAATGATGTAACTGAGTAATATACCCATGATTATCCGTAACACTTTTTCTAAATTCCTTGAAGCGTCTTGATAGTCCAAATGGGCCAAGATAAGGGTTCTTAAGTGATTTTTTACGTAACTATCAAACTGAAGATCATCGGGCAACGCATCTGAAAGAGTTTCTTGTATGAGAAGAAGGATGAACGCTCTTTGTCGGCTCATGCGTTCGAGGCGATTTTCTAGTAGGGAAGCGACAAATGTGTGACTTTCTACATTTGGGCTTATAGGGCTGTCTTTCATGGACACATTAAGGTGGGTTCTAAGCGTTGCTTCAAACAGAGCTTTCTTGGTTTTGAATTTTCTGTAAAGCGTAATTTCTGCAACGCCAGCTTCTAAGGCAATGGCTTTCGTTGTCGCAGACAAATAGCCTTTTTCCTTGAATATCTTGATGCTTGCATCCAATATTCGACTGGTTGTATCACGCATGGAAATCCCTCCTCTTAGCTAAGCATGACGAAATCTAAGCAATGAACACAATTATTATAACAAAGCATACCGAGTTTTAAATGGTCAATATCCTATGAAAAAAGGCTTTTTAAGCCTTTTACCAACGTCTCGGTTTTTCATTTTTTTTCTGTTTGCTTTTGAATAAAGCCACAAAGAAATCTATAAAACTCACTTGATAAAACACAAAGGTTGCATACATGCTATATTCTGCGATGACGCCCGGACCTACATTGAAGGAAATCGTCATTGCGGTAAATGCCAGTGCCAAGAATAAAATGGGAATCATATAAGCACGGGCCGGGTTGACCTCCACCATTCTGTCCATGATCTTGATTGATATTATCAGTGTGATTATCGCAATCACTATAACTACGCCTATCATATATAAACACCCTTTCATAATGTCATTATATTGTACCATGTTCAACATAGTAAGTGAACCGCTTTGGCATATATTATAGAGGTGTATCCTCTTTTTTAGGCGAGCGATTTTTGTATTCTTTAAAACTCAATGCTTAGAATGATCTTAAGTAGCTGTCCCTGAGCGCAGACCAAATAAAAAATAAACCCTTACTCAGCTATAAGCAGGTGGAAGACGCCGTTTTATAAAAAAATCCCTGCACATGCAATCAGTGCAGGGAGGCAACAGTTTGTGTATTTGGGGTGTTCAAAGACTTAAAGTTTGTTAATGGGCATCCTTTTGATTGTCATAGACAAAAACCTGGTCTTTACCCCTGTTCTTAGCTTTATAAAGAGCGTCATCCGCTTTAAAAAGAAGAGCGTCAAACGAAGTGTCTTCCTCAAGGTAGCTCGCAACCCCCAAAGAGATGGTAATAGGAGCACCATCTTTGCTACTTACATTTTTTCTCGTGATTTTTCTTAACTTTTCAGCCACATGTTTTGCATCGGAGGCAAAGGTGTTAGGAAGGGCAATAAGAAATTCCTCGCCTCCCCAGCGCCCGATGATGTCAGACTCACGCAGTGTTTGTATGAAGGTGCTTGCAAGTTCTTTTAATACTCTGTCACCTTCCTGGTGGCCGAAGGTGTCGTTGACTTCCTTGAAGTCATCAATGTCAATCATGATGAGACTGAGGGCGAACCCGTTACGCTTGGCCTGGTTTAGAAGTGTCTCCACTTGAGCGGCGAAGAAAAGCCTGTTGTCAAGATTAGTGAGAGGGTCTTCTCTTGATAGCTTTTTTAGTTTTGCGCGGCTTTTGGTAGCGACCCCCATGAAAGTGAAAAGCATCAGGAAAAACCAACTGATGAGGGCTATGTTAATTCTGTTTTCACGTATCAGGTCCGAGTAATGCTCGTCATTGATTATGGTAAAAAGATACCCTGCATGCTCACCTTCTATGTTTTTGACACTGATGAAGTGTAGCACGTAGTGGCATTCATCGCAGTCTGTTACGTGGGAAAACGAATTTTCCCCATCAAGGCCGTCTTTGATTTCTGGTTTTATTCGAGCAAAAAATTCTTCAAGTTGGAGACCCTGAAAATGATGCCTCTGGTAACGAAACGCTGCAAAAACCTCGGTATCTCTCAAGTAGGTATCAGAGAGTGAACTTCTTGTGTAGTGTCTTACGTAGGCGTCATCGACGGTGTCGCTGACCAGCGATTCCTTGATGATGAAGAAGGCGTCTTCATTAGGGTTCACCGTATAAAGCGTATCCAGTATAGCTTCGTAGGAGACCGATATTTCCACGCTTCCTACATGGCTCTCGTCTAAGAAAAGCGGATAGACGAAGCGATAGCCGTTATAGATTCTGCCTTGTTCGAATCCCGATACATAGACGTGGTCGGTGTTGGCGATTCTTATGGATTCACGCAGATCGAAAACCATATCTCCATGCACCTCCAAAGCGTTGAGCCTAAGAAAGGTCTCACCTGTTGGAAGATGAAAGTTAATTTGTCTGAAGTTGTATTCCTGAAGCAGCTCATAGTTATCTTTCAGGAGGGTTTTCAAGTCCTCTCTCGCCTGATTTTTGGCTTGTTCGTCCGAACTGTTGGCTTCGCTTATGAGCATTAAAACTTCATGGGTGACAAGGCTGTTGCGAAGGTAATTGGAGAACGCCTCATAGCGTGAGATAGAGGCCTCTATCTGCGTCCTGGTTCTTTCCCTTTCAAGTTCTAGATGGTCGTTTATGCGTTCCTGGGCAACAAGGTGTGTTAGGCCCACAATGAGTAGATAGACCAAAAAGAGTGTGAGCATGACAAAAAGCGGTGCTTTATGCTTTTTGGTAAAATTCTTCATGGCAGACCTCCTAAATGACTTCGTTGTCTCAGGCTTTCGTGATTCTTTTAAGTGCTTCGGTGTATATGTCAAAATTTTTCTGGTCATATAAGACAAAACGGATGCATTTAACACTAGAAAGGGCGCAGAGCTTGTCCGTAACGGCTTTAATGGCCACATCCGCTGCATCTTCTAAAGGATAGTGAAACGCGCCTGTTGAAAGTGCGGGAAAGGCCACACGACTGATTGCATGTTTTTCAGCGATATCAAGCGCACTGTCATAGCTTTTACGAAGAAGAAGGTCTCCGGGCTTGTTGATGCCGTATACCGGTCCAAGAACATGAATGACATAGTCGTTTGGAAGATTGAAAGCTTTAGTAATCACCGCTTCACCCGGTTTTATCGGTGAAAGGGGCTTGCAGGCCTCTTCAAGGTTCGGTCCCGCTTTTTCATGCAAGGCTTTAGCGACACCGCCTCCTGGCTTCAGATTGGCGTTGGCCGCATTGACCACAGCGTCCATGTCATTTTGCGAAGCAATGTCGCCTTTTACAAGTTCGATGGTTATATTGTGAATCGTCATTTTCATAAAAGTCCCTCCTCTCTTCTATTATAAGGTTTTAAGAAGGGACTTCAAAGTATAATTTTTTTAAATGCACAATTTAGCTGTTTCAATGTGTTTCGGAGGTATTCTTTTCTTTTAAATGATGAGTTCAGCTTCTTCTTTGCTTGTAGGATTTTAGCCTTATTTGTGGTGAATAGGCATAGGACCATTAAACCCCACAGCCTAGGACGCGAGTACATCAAGAATTTTTAAAAAATGATTTAGGGTTTGGTGAACTGAGTCTTTTCTATGTCATAACCCTATTCATTCTTTTCTGATAAGGGCTATCGCATTAGGATTGATGTGTTTTTTCATGGAGGAAGCGCTCCTATAGGTTCAATAAATCATTGTGGTCTAGTTTGGCAACGACTTCGCTCATTTGACTGCGAGAGCTTTTGCCGGTTTTAGCTTTTGCTTATTCTTTTCCCATCCCTCGCTGTCCACCTGAAGGCACCCTGTCTTAAGTCGTACTTAATCATCTTGTGAACGTTTGTTTATCTTCAAACAAGAACTTTATGCACTTCAAAACTTTCTTGAAAAAGAGACTTGTCTTATCATTTTGATTTTCTACAGAAGGTCTTTAAATAAACAAAATATTTTATTAACAGAGCCTTAACAATTACGATGTGGACAATCGAGTAGAGATTAAATAATTAATTTATTTAACCCCTCTCACACCACCGTACGTACGGTTCGCGTATACGGCGGTTCAATCTATATTACAGTATGAATTTTTAAATAGTGGTCTCGTGCACTCA
>Ga0306906_1000391_pt1 | contig 17364 bp, 10 predicted proteins | sample AntRauTorcE11897_FD_190405 | JGI IMG/M metagenome (GOLD analysis project Ga0306906, IMG submission 190405) | Saline lake microbial communities from Rauer Islands, Antarctica - Metagenome Torckler E11 #897 (v2) (version 2) | ecosystem: Environmental > Aquatic > Non-marine Saline and Alkaline >...
GTTCAGTATCTGTTTACACTTAATCTAATTGAATAGGGATGCAAAAATCTGCGATTATCGTTTTTCTTTTTCTAATCGGCAGTTCGGTTTCGGCGCTAGCTCAAAGACAGGTAACGGGAAAAATTATCGATGCTGAGACAGGAGAGCCTCTTCCTGCTGCCCACGTCATTATCAAGGATACCTATAAAGGCACGATTTCAAATCAGGATGGGGAATTTAGCATCATTGTTCCGAGTTTCCCGGTTACTTTGGTCGCTCGGTTTATTGGGTTTGAAAGTCAGGAGAAAGCGGTCAGCTCAAATGCTGATCCTGTCGATTTTATAATGAAGCCCTCAGTAGCTTCTATGGGTGAAATTGTGGTGACGGGTGAAGACCCAGCCATCGCTATCATGAAAGAAGTGATAAAAAGAAAGAAAATTTGGCGTGCCAATCTGAAGACCTATAAAGCCGAGGCCTATACCCGACAACAGTTAAAAAATGATACATCTATCGTGTCTATTTCGGAGAGTATTTCAGTTGCCTATTGGGATAAAGAAAAAGGATCCCGTGAAATTCTAAAATCGAAGCGACAAACAGCTAATATTGATGCTGCAAGCAATTTTGCCGGAGTAAGTTACCTGCCCAATTTCTATGACGACAATTTAGATATAGCCGGCTTTGATGTAATTGGGGTTACTCATCCTGATGCATTGAAGTATTACACCTTTGCCTTAGAAGATATACGGGCGCTGGATGGACAGGTGGTCTATGAGCTTTCCGTGAAATCAAACCGAAAGCTTCAGCCTCTTTTTGAAGGGACTATTTTTGTATTGGGAGAAGAATATGCACTGCTTGAAGTGGACCTAAAACCAAACTCAGTTGTCGTTTTTCCTCCGCCGGTTCAAGATTTTGATCTTTCCTACTCTCAACAATTTAGCAACTTTGGTGGTGATTATTGGCTTCCTGTTGATGTACGTATAAATGGCTTGATAGAAGTTGGGCTGGTGGGGTTGCGTTTTCCTCCCATTGGCTTTAAGCAGGTTGCTAAGATGAATAATTATGAAGTAAATATTTCACTTCCTGATACTTTGTTCAAGTCTAGCAATACACTTTCTGTTGATTCGACAACGATAAATTCAGGCGATTCACTCTTTGTAACGGAAGTTGATATCATCCCGCTGGATACCGAGGAAGAAATAGCCTATAAAAAAGTAGATAGCACGGCAACTTTAGAAAAAGCCTTTAAACCGACTGGTTTTTTGACGAGGTTTTTAGATTTAGATGATGACGATGAGCCGGGGTATTCGATAGAAAGTGAAGGTGGAAGTAGTAAAAGGAGTAGTGATTCTTCAAATACCAATCAGGGCAATGGCCCCTCATTTTTTAGTAAAATCACGCGAAACCTAAGTCCTCAAGCTCGCTTCAATCGGGTAGATGTTTTCTACGGAGGGTTACAACATCAGCGTTATTATGTTGATAACCGAATCATGTCGAAGGTATTTGCCGGATTCAGTACGGGATATGGAGACGGTACTTTTTCATATGGGGTACAGTTAGGCTGGTGGCCGCTAAAAAAAACGCGCCGATTTGCCATTTATTCAGGATACAAGGCTAAGACAGATTCCCGATATAACTCCGACATGTATATGCCTTTCATGACGAGTATTTCTAATCTATTGGGCTATCCCGACTATTATGATTATTACCGAAAAGAGGGGGTGAATTTGGGAGCATCTTATCGTCCAAGAAGTAGATATAGTGGGACAATCAGGCTGAATTACATGTATGAAGAACATTCAGCTATCAATTATAAAACCAGCTATGATATCCTTGGCAGAGACTTGGTTCAGCGCCCAAACAGTTACATCGATGAAGGTACGTTGAGTGCGTTAAGGCTATCTTATAGTATAGGAGAGGATAAAAAAGCATTTGGAGCGGTTGGTGCCGATGACTTTTCAATTAGTGTTGAACAGTCGGCTAAATTGCTTGGAAGCAGCTGGGACTATACCCGATTTAAGGTTGATCTCTACCGCAGATACGAAACTTTTTACCAGCGAAGGTTCTTTCCTAATACATTAGATATGCGGTTGAATGCCGGAACCTACATTGGCGATTTACCAATACAGAAAAATGAAGTCCTTGATGTGGCATTGGGCGCAGTTACTCCTTTTGGAGCATTCCGAGCAAAACGATTTATCCCTTATGAGGGAGCCAGCTATGTTTCTCTGAATGCAGAGCACAATTTTAAGAGCGTACCTCTTGAGATGTTAGGCTGGAGAAATGCTACCCAAACGGGCTTAAGTATTATAGCTTTTGGCGGTGTTGGGAGAACATGGGTTAAGCAAGAACAGGTAGATGAATTTAATACCCGCTATGGTTTTTCTCCGGTAACGACCAATGACTGGCATATGGAAGCCGGGCTATCTTTGAGTAATATCTTTAATATTGTGAGGGCAGATGTAGCCTATCGTATTGACAATCCCGGTTTTTATGTAGGTGTCAGTATTGCCCGTTTCTTTTAGGTGAGGATGAAAATATCGTGACATAAAAAAGGCTCGCTTTTATCAGCGAGCCTTTAAAATGTTTACTGAAAATCAGTTGGAATTACATTCCTTTCTGATATTTCAATGTGCTGATTGGGTGTGACTCAGCGCGTCGGTTTCTTTCACAACCTGGTGTGTTTGCGTCCATTTCAGACTCAGAACACTCAACAGGAGCTTTTCCTAAACCACGAGATTCAATACGGTCTTCAGAAATGCCATTGCTTGTGTAGTAATCTACAACAGCATTAGCACGTCTTAGACTAAGTCTCAGGTTATACTGGTCTCCACCAATATGATCAGTGTAAGCATCAACACGTACACGGAATGCAGGAGCTTCTTTTAAAGTCTCCACATTGCTCATAAGTGCATCAGATGCGTCGCTACGGATAGTAGAACGATCAAAGTCAAAGTTGATAGTTGAGAAGGTATCTTCGTCAAGGTAGACAGGATCGCTGCCATCAGTTGCGTTAGTACCCATGTCAATTTCTTGGCTGTCAGTAAATCCGTCACCGTCAGAATCCGCGTTATTAGGGTTCGTATCGTGAGTCATTACTTCATCATAGTCACTAAGACCGTCACCATCAGAATCCGTGTTATTAGGATCTGTTTCGTAGTTATTGATTTCATCGCCGTCAGTTAGACCGTCGCCGTCAGAATCAGTATTGTTAGGGTCAGTGTTATAAGAGTTAACTTCGTCTCCGTCATTAAGTCCGTCACCGTCAGTATCAGCATTCAGTGGGTCTGTTTCGTGGACGTTAATTTCGTCGGCGTCAGTTAAGCCATCACCGTCAGAATCAGCTGAGTTTGAGTCAGTTCCTAATTCTGCTTCTTCAGCATCAGTAAGTCCGTCGCCGTCAGTATCAACAGGTTCTTCTACTACGGGTTCGTCAGAACCACAACCATATTGTACTACGGTACCACCTACTAAAAATAGTGTAAGAACGAGAAGATGGATAATTCGCTTCATATTAAGATTTCTCCAATTCGATTAAGTATTAGGGTTATAATATACATCATTTTAAAAGAAAATAATGGTTCTGCTTTGGTATCAAAAGAAAAAAGCTAAAAAAGTTAGCATAAGTTTCATACTACAGGTATCTTTGAAATTCTTAGGGGCTATAGCTCAGTTGGCTAGAGCGTCGCGCTGGCAGCGCGAAGGTCCGGGGTTCGAATCCCCGTAGCTCCACAAAAGCCTAATCTTAATTGACTTAGGCTTTTTTTATGGGGTAAATTTTGGTTTCTAGTTGCCATCATATCACAAAAATTAAACTTTGCCGAATCGCTTGTTTGTAAGCTTCGTATGCTTTAAAATAGATGTAATAGTTTATAATATGGGAGTTTCAATGAATGAGAGATGGAATAAATTACCCCTCGTGTTAATCGTACTTACACTTTACAGTGTTGTTCCCACTAATTTTGTTTTTGCTCAAAATGTAAGTATTGACGTAGAACCGAGCTCAATCTTGGAAAGCTCTCAGGTACTTAGTCTGACTAGTCTTGGTATCAATGCTGAAGGCAATGGACCGGCCTTAGTTTCTACAACAATTGAGAACCTGACCGGTGAAAAAATTGATAATCTGTATCTTGAACTTGTTATCAGTGCCGCAAAAATAGGAACTATTGTTGAGGTCACTCAAAATTCTTCAAGGCCTTTTTCATTAAATCCTTTTCAAATACTATACTTCAGTAACAATGATTTAGCCAATGAAAGAATTCCCGGCATAACTACACCGATCACTTTCAGTGGCGGGCTTACACCTGAAGGGGATAATTTTCTAAGCAACCTTTCCGGTTCAGCCTCTTTACCAAGAGATGTATATTCACTGGAAGTTATACTTTTTAGAGTGACAGATGCTCGAGGCAGAGAAAATCTTGCTAGGGATGTAGCAGAGATTGGAGGCGGTGACAGCGGGGCTTTATCTTTTGATGAAAGTGAGATCTACCTCAAGAGTCCGGGAGATGTTGTCGGATCGCTGGCAGAAATCACAAATCCTTATCCTCAGTTTAGCTGGGAAGGCAATACCGGCGTGACTTACCGGCTTTTGGTAGTAGAACAGAATGGGCAGGATAGTCCTGAGTCGCTACTTCAAAGTGCTGCAAGTTCTTCACCAATTGGAGAAAGTGGTTCGTTGCTATCTTTTGAAAACCTTGATGTTATTGTTGAAGGTACTTCTTTTCAGTTTCCATCTTCCGGGGCACAATCACTAGAGCCGGGTAAGACCTATTACTGGAGGATTTTGAAAACAGTCCAATCCAGTGATGATAATGAAGACGTTTCTTCTGAGATATGGAGTTTTACCCTAAAAGATGCCTCAAAGGTGACTTCATCACTGCCGGTTTCACAGGAAGTTGAACAGGCAATTGTTGAATTGATTGGACAAGATGCTTATCAGAGTTTAAAAGAGAGGGGCTTCACAATTGAATCCCTTTCGTATGATGGACAAGAATTTGCAGGACCGGCTGCCGGAATTAAACTGGATGAACTTCTTCAGAAAATACGAGATGAAGACATAATTGTAGCTGGAAATTAGAGGAAGTGCTATGAAAGTTTTGCTGCGATATTTTTACATACTATTTAGCCTATTACTGCTACTTGGGTTTATTTGTCCTGAGTATGTACAGGCCCAAACTGATCGATCTATTGCCATTGTTAAGCATTTCAAGCCATCCGTAGAAATTCGGAATATGACGGTTGATAAGTTGCTGGAATTAGATCTGAGTGAGAACAAAGGAGAGCAGCTTTTTAGTGGGGATTCTTTGGTAACTAATGAAGAAGGTTTTGCATTGGTTGTTTTTATGGATGCCAGTGTGGCCAAAGTAAAACCGAGTTCTACTCTGATTATCAGCGGTGAGGTTGCAGCGGCATCTAAGGCGATGAATACGAGGATTAATATTATTGATGGTGAAATATTTTTAAACGTTGAACCTCAAGGTGGAAATGATTTTGAGGTGGCGACCAATCGATCGTTAGCTTCGGTGCAGGGTACAGATTTTGGCAGTACATCAGAAGGATATGTTTGGGTTGAGGAAGGACAAGTAGATGTGACGGCACTTAATTCGGGGCAAACGGTCTCTCTGTTTGAGAAGATGTTTGCACAGGTGGATGAGCAGGGAAATAACATAGATTCGGGTACTCTGAATGATCAGCAGCTGAGCGACTTAAATGAAGGTTTTGATGAAATCGAAAATGATTTAGTTGAAAAAGAAATCATATTACGGTTCCGCGATCAAAATGGGCAGCTACGGGAAATTCGAATTGATGTTTTCGAAAAAGAAGATAATTAACAGCACAATCCTTGGGTTTAAGGCTTAAGGTAAATTAACAATTAACCTGTAATGGGGTTTTTGAAAAAAGGCACAGTACTACTATTACTTATGTTGGCTGCAGCTAATGCTTATGGTCAATATACTATTCAGCATCAAGCTCCTGTTGCTTTGCAAAAGGGGAGTACTAATGCGCTTGAGTTTAGCGTGCCCGGAATCACTGAGCCGGATATACAGCAAGCAAACCTTTTTTACAGATTTGATGGAGACTTTAGCTATCAGCAGCAAGAAGTACGTTTTCAAAATGGAGTGCTGACGGCTTTTCTAAATATTGGAAACCAAAATGTAAGTTCGGTAGAGTATTATTTGGAAGTACAACTTATCTCAGGCGAAACATTGTTTTTCCCCAATAACCTTCCTTCCGATAATCCTGTTGAAGTTGAGGTGGTTGAGGAGCTTACTCAGCAAAAAGAACAATTAGAAGGAGTTGATTACACTATTCTATCTCCCCGTCCCGGTAATGGAGTCACTGATGATGAAGTGGTAATTGCTTTGGCTTTGTTCTATGAAAAGTCTGATTTGCCTGCGGGTGCATTTAAACTACTTATTGATGGAAAAGACGTAACAGCTAAGGCGGACACCAGCGCATACTATATTTCTTATGTACCCAAAGGTCTTGGCTCAGGTCCACACACTATTTCACTTGAATACCAAACAGAAGGAAAAGTATATGCAGTGACAGACTGGAGGTTTGCGGTTGTTTCTCCGGGTCAGGCTAACTTTCAGGGATTTGGTTCCAGTCGAATTCCTCAGGGCAGGGTTGAGTTGACAGCACGTAACCAAGTGATTACCGGAGATGTGAACAATGCGTACACCGGCCGAACGAATATTAGTGGAGCGTACGGTGATTTCAGGTATTCCCTCAACGGCTACTTGACGTCTCAGGAATCGGTACGGCTGCAGCCCCAAAACCGATATGGTATTGATTTAGCCTATGGCGATTGGTGGGATTTTGAAGCCGGACATGTGTATCCAAGAATGAGTCAGTTTACAATTTCAGGGCGAAGAGTTCATGGACTGAATACCTCTCTGCACCTGCTTAATGAGAACATCAATCTGCAGTTCATATATGGGGAGTTAGACCGTCAAATCACTAATCAATATGATAGTCTATTGGTTGAAGATGTGGTAGTAGGTGCAGATTCAGTTGTTGATCAAAACTTCCTCTTAACGTATCAGGAAGGAGGAAGAGGTAATTTTCAGCGAAGGGTTACGGGAGGTAGAATTGGCTTTGGGAACGAAGAAAAATTTCAGATCGGAATTCAAGCACTAAGGATTCAGGATGATACCACGTCTATTTTTAATGTCAGAGATTATCTTGATTTAGCAAGTTCTTCCGCGCTTTATGGCAGTAACTTGAACCCTGATGATATAGACAGTTTATTGGCTAATCCGGACCGGCTGGACGTTCGGGGAGGGAATGTAAAACCGAAAGGCAACCTTGTTGCAGGGGCAGATTTTAAAATGGGATTGCTGAACAACAGAATCAGGTTAGAATCGGAAGCCGTAATCAGCGCACTTAATAACAATATATATGACGGACCGCTAACTGTACAGCGTGCTGAAGATTTGGGTTTCGATGTAAATCAGAAAACCGCTGATTTACTGGAGCAGCTTTCCTGGATTATTATCGTGAACGAAAACATGAATACGCTGCCCTTCAGACTCTCTGAAGATGAAAGTGGAGAACTGAGTGGAAATGCATTTTTTCCTACCGGTATTTTAGCGACCAACAGTGAACTTTCGGTGAGGCACCCAAACAATAATTTCAGGCTTCAGTACCGCTGGATTGGTCCCGGCTTTAATTCCCTGGCCAACTCGACTATCCGGAAAGATGTGGCCGGCTTTACCCTTTCTGACCGGCTTAGTTTCCTTTCAAACAGAATGTATGTGACGCTTGGCTATGAAAACCTGAACGATAATGTGACCGGTACCCGTGATGCGACCACTAATACCAATACCTATCGCACTAATGTAAGCTGGTATCCGGTTGATCGAACTTTGCCAAGGGTAAGTGCCGGACTTAGATACCGTACCCGGTATAATGGAGTGGAGCGGCAAAACTTTTTACTGTCAGATGATTTGGTGAATGCCGCAGTTCAAAACATCCGGCAGGAGCAAAGAAACATAAATGGACAGGATACGCTGATCATTCTTAGTACAGCTACCCCTCGATCAAACTATTCAGTAAATATCAACACATCCATCACGCAGCAGTTTACCCTGATGAATGCCCGAAACGATATTTCGCTGAGCTATACAAACCTGAAGACGACTGATGAGGTTTTTGCATATGGTGATATTACAAGTTCCGCTTTATCCCTGAGTTTAAGTTCCAGATTCAGTGACCTTCCTTTAGAAACCCAGTTTGGGTTTACTTATAACAATACGGAAGCAGGAAGTGGGCTGAATAAAATTAATATTTTCGGGATCTATGCCGGAGGTAACTTCAGGATGATGGAAGACAAGTTAACGGTGAACGGCCGATTAGCCATCACTCAGAATAAAACAGAGAACAGAACGCTGCTTATTCGTGATAACCCAAACAGTGATCAGTTAAACGATAATGTATATGATGATTATTTTATTTTAGGTGATGATAGAAATAAAAGCACCTTTTCAACTTTTGTAATTCAGGCAGGAGCACGATATAATTTTAATGAGTATCATGCTCTGGTATTTGATTCTAATCTAACGAATGTAAGTGGGCGAGCTAATGATAGAATTGTTCAGCTTCGATATGTTTTCAGTTTTTAAGTAGATGCTAAAACAAAAAAGTAGAATTTCATCCGTAGTATTTATTGCCTTTTCCGCGTTTCTGTTTTCGATGATATTGATGCTCTTGAAACCCATCCAGATATTAGAGCTCAAGTATAACGATCAGCTTTTTGAGTGGCGCGGACCGTTGGATGTTTCGGACTCACCGATCGTATTGGTAGCTATTAGTCAAAAGGCGGATGAGGAGATTCCTTACAAATTTCCATGGCCAACCAATTTGCATGCCAAGCTGGTTGAGAATCTGAATAAAGCAGGCGCTAAAGTTATTGTTTTTGATGTCGTGTTCAATAACTCTGACATATATGATGTAAAAAATGATGCGCTTTTTGCTGAGGCCATGCAGAAATATGGGAACGTAATTTTGGCCGGTGATCTCCAACGCATGGAAATAAACAACTCAGTGGAGATTTCACAGTTGTTCCCAAACAGAGTACTCCAGGCAGGTAATCCCAATAAAGTCTCACTGGTGCAGGTTTATCCGGATTTAGACGGCGCTATACGTTCATACCGATTTGGTCAGCAACATCAGGGTACAAATTATTATCGCTTAGGTATCGAAGCCCTGAGGGAATTCAACGGGTTTTCTTATGATGAAATTGACCAAATCGGCCCCAATCCCGAAAGTGATTATTTTAGCGTTGGACCCTATGATATTTTGAAAGAGCGGGGTAATTCTTTTCTTATCAATTACTATGGACCGGAAAGTACGTTTCCTTCGGTTTCTTACGAGGAAGTTATTGATGACTCGACGTACAATACTGTTTTTGAATCCGGACTGGGGTACGAGGTTAATACCTTCGATGATCCTGATATTGGTCACCTGGCACAAGAAACCTTCAAAGACAAAATTGTTATAGTGGGCTCTACAATGCCACTGCTTAAAGATTTTTACCCTACTCCTTTTGCCAACGAAGGGAATAATGATCGCCCCGGATATCAGGTTCATGCGAATGCTATTCAAACTATTTTAGACAGTAACTACATCGATCGGTTTCGTGGGTGGTACACTATACTCATTATGGTTTTCTTTTGCCTAAGCCTGGCGTTTTTGAATCGCTTTGGGAATGCAAATTGGGGGCTACTGGCATCTATAATTTTGGGCAGTGGATATACTGCGATCACTTATTGGGCATTTATAGACCACAACGTTTTGATGATGCTTACAGGCCCAATCTTAGCTGTGGTGGTAACTCAGATTAGTATGGTTGGTTTTGAGTATTACATTGAGGAAAAAGAGAAACGAAGGATTAAAGGGATGTTTGCGTCCTATGTATCACCGGAATTGGTTGAGCGGATGATTGAATCAGGGGAAGAACCACAGCTTGGCGGTGAAGAAACATATATGACGGCTTTTTTCAGCGACATCGTTTCATTTTCAACATTCTCTGAGCAGCTTGAGGCGAAGCAGCTCGTGAAGCTTATTAACGAATATCTGAGCACGATGACGGATACTCTTAATGGCAGAGGCGGCACCTTAGATAAATACATTGGCGATGCAATTGTGGCCTTTTTTGGATCGCCGGTTCCTCAAAAAGACCATGCCCTTCAAGCCTGTATTTCATCACAATTAATGCAAAAGCAGCTAGCCGAATTAAGGGTGAAATGGGAGAAAGACGGCTGGCCTGAATTGGTGTACACCATGCAGCAAAGAATGGGGATGAACACCGGGTTAATGGTTACGGGAAATATGGGTTCAAGCCGGCGTTTTAACTACACGATGATGGGAGACAATGTAAATTTAGCTTCCAGATGTGAAACGGGTTCCAAAAAGTATGAGGTGTTCACGATGGTTACGGAATCCACAAAAAATGAGGCCGAAAAATTCGGGGATGACTGTGTATTTCGTTTGCTCGATCATATTGTAGTTAAGGGAAGAACAAAGCCGGTAAAAGTGTATGAGATAGCCGGGCTTAAAGGTGATGTTGAAGAGCCAATGCATGAGTGCATTGGATTATATGAAGAAGCGCTTAATCTTTACTTCAAACAAGAGTGGGATGCGGCAATTGCTAAATTCAAAACCTCCGAAAAACTCGAAAAATACACGCGAAATCCATCGGGAATATTTATTGATAGGTGTGAAATGATGCGAGAAAATCAGCCCGGACCCGATTGGAATGGGGTCTTCATTATGAAGACAAAATAAACTGGGTGGTAAAGATAAAATCCAGGATAGATGTGTTATTTATCCTGAATAAATGCGGAGAGGGAGGGATTCGAACCCTCGATACCTCGTTAGAGGTATACTCCCTTAGCAGGGGAGCGCTTTCAGCCACTCAGCCACCTCTCCGTTTTTTGAAGGGCAACAAATATAGCATCCTTTCAGGACTAATAGCAACCTTTTTGAGGCTTTATTCTGAGCTGTTTTTTTCGTCGTTGTTAGCAGGCTCAGGAATACCCTCTTCCGGAAATGATAAAGTGAATTTTGTGCCGGATCCTTCTGTGGAGTTAACATCAATTGTCCCGTGGTGCAGGGCTACCATTTCCTGGCAAATTAGAAGACCAAGCCCAGTGCCTCTTTCTTCATCTGTACCCATGCGGGAGGTGTTGGTATCCAGGCGAAGAAGCTTATCGACCATCTTTTGGGGCATACCGATGCCGTTATCTTCCACCTCAATTATGTAGTGATTTCCTTGCTGTTGCAGGCGCGTGCAAATTATGCCGCCTTTATCGGTAAATTTTATAGCATTTGAAATCAGGTTTCGCAAAATAGTCTGCAGCATATTGAGATCTGCATTCATATATAAATCAGGTTCTGTTTCGGAGCTTAACGTAATGTCTTTTTGGTGAGCCACATGTTCAAACAGCTGATTATTTTGTTCAATCAGTTCCCTGAGATTAACTTTTTCCGGCTTTGCGGTTATTTTTCCCGTGTGTAGCGATGCCCAACTTAATAAATGTTCCACCAGTTTTAGTAAAGAATTTGACGAGCTTTGAATTTGTTCAAGTCCGGTTCTTAATTCTTCTTTACTTGCCTCATCTACATCATCAAGCATCATTTCGCTATATCCCAAAATAGCCTGAAATGGGTTTCGTAAATCATGAGCTATTAAGGAGAAAAACTTATCCTTCGTTTTGTTGCTCTCTTCCAACTCCTCAGCTTGGAGCCTTAAAATTTTACTTTTTTCCTGAATTTCTGATTTTTCTTTTTGGAGCTCTGCTGTTTGCTCTTCAATAATTTCCTGGAGTTGTTCTTGTTTGCGAACGAGGTACTTATACCTGACCTGAGAGGCAGAGTAATAGCCAACACCAATTACGATAACTAGTAAAACATAAAACCATACTTGTTCATAGAAAAAAGGCTGGATGCTAATAGCTGCAATAGCAGGAGCGGTACTCCAAACCCCGTCGGCATTAGCTGCAGTAACTTCGAAGGTGTACTCTCCGGCCGGCACATTTACAAAGGATGCGGTTCGTTTTCCAAAAACTTCAATCCAATCTTCATCGTAGCCCTTAAGTCTATACCGGAAACGTGTTTTTTCAGGGGCTACAAATGTTAAAGCATGAAAGTTGATATCAAAACTTTTATAGCCTTTTTTGATTTTAACTTCTGAGGTTTCATAAGAAGTATTTCCTGCTTGTACATTTTTTATATAGACATTTGGAGGCACCTTATTAGCCAGGCTCAGTCTTGTTTCAAATATGGCGACCCCTTCTTGCGTGGCAAACCAAAAATTTCCATTGGAAGTCCTTAACCCTGCTTCCTGTACTGTACCGTTGCCTTCGGGGTTTCTCATGCCTTCTTCTCGCCCAAAGTGTAGAAGAGTGAAAGCGCCAACTTCTCCATCCAGGTAGGCGTTTAGTTCACTTTTATGAATTTTAAAAACGCCTCGATTTGAAGACGCCCAAAGCCAGTTGTCGCTATCCTGTGAGACCCAATGAATAATGTGATCAGGAAGGCCATCTTTGGTGCTTGCAAATTTAATTTCGCCGTCCCGAATTCTATTTAGCCCATTATTTTCAGTGCCCACCCATATGGTTCCCGGCTCTGTTTCATCTACATATATTGATCGAATGTTATTTGAGGATAAACCTGACTCAACAGTATAATTGGTAAAAGTGCCCTCATGGAAACGACTCACTCCACCGTCTAGTGTTCCCACCCATAGTGCGCCCTCACGGTCTTCAGTGATATAGCGGATTTTATATCCGGCCATGCCGTCGTCCAGATTAAAAATTTCGTGCTGTTCATCTATGGGGTCGAACTTAACCAAGCCTCCATACGTGCCTACCCAAAGTTGACCTGAACTGGATTTAAAAATTGAGTGGACATCGTTGACTTCTACATTTTGGCCAATTGTATAATTTCGGAATTGACCTTCAGTGAATTTATCCAAGCCTCTTCGATGGCACCCAATCCAGATGTGACCTTCGGGTCCCTGCCCAATAGCCTGTATAATGTTTGAAGCCAAACCATCCGTTACGTCGTAGGTTTTAATATCACCTCCTTCAATTAAATTGATGCCATCACCCCGGGTTCCCACCCAATATCTTTGGGGATTTTCTTCGAACATAGCCAGCGTATTATCTCCGGAAAGTCCTTCAGGAGTGCCAATATTTCTGACCTTTGATCGGCGTATGTTAATCAGACCATTAGTGTTTGAACTTAGCCAGATTATCCCCTCCCGATCTTCAAAGATGTTCTTGATGTAGTAGTCTTTAATTTCTTCTACATCGTGAAGCTTTTGTAGGGTGCCATTTTGTAGAACACTTAAAGTGCCTCTATCACCAATTAACCAGAGCGTGCCATCTTGGTCTGTTAAGAATTGACGGTAGGTCTCGTTAGTCCGCATGGGATGACCGGGTACTTTCTCGATTTGACCTCCCTTATCCCAATAAGCGGCTTCTTGCGCTAGATAAAGGCGGATTTTTTCGTCCTCATAAATTTCCAGAACCTGATTTTTCTCCGAGAATTTATACTTGTGGATGCTGTGTAATTCTCCATCCAACCATTCAAAAAGTCCGGCTTCTGTTGCTGTCAAAATCGCACCATCAGAAGTTTGATGGACATCCAGCATTCGGATATCTTTCTGTTCCGGACTTATGAAGTAAACCTTTTCTTCGCCTTCGACTAAGTGAATGAGTCCATGATTTGTGCTGATCCAGATGGTTTTATCATCAGCTTCAATGATGTCATGGATTTGATTTTGGCGGGCTATGTCACTTTCAAAGGCTCTGGAAAATTGGGTTCCATCATAAACGAAAAGCCCATTAAGGGTATTGAAAAACATGCGTCCATCAGAGCCCTCCATAATCTTGGTGATGTCGGAATTGGTGAAGCCATTTTGATCACCAAAGTGAGTGAATGTGTCATCCTGAATCAATATCACCCCTCCATATTCAAGTGCAACCCAAATACCTGCACCATCCTGAATATGGATTAGAGTAGATCTGTTATGGGGCATCGCCGGGGTGTTGGAATAGTTGAAGACCTTAAAATCGATGCCATCAAAGCGAACCAAGCCATCGTAAGTAGTAATCCAGAGAAAGCCTGCGGAATCTTGGGTGATGCTGTTAACGGTATTTACGGGAAGGCCGTCTTCCAGAGTCCAGGAGCGATGGGTAAGCGTATCCAGACGTTGCAATAAAGGTAACTGGAATGCTGAAATTGATTCAACAAAAAGGAGAAGTAAAAAAAATAAAATTCCTTTTCTAACCATAATTCAAGTGATCATTAGAAACCTAAGGCATTTGACTGCATACTATACTATTCATCCTTATCAATAACATAAATCTGTGACAGATTTCGCCCTAACTGTGCATAGTCGAGACCATATCCCAATACAAAAGCATCTGGGATTTCGAAACCCACGAAGTCTAACTGCACTTCATATTTAGTGGCTACTTTTTTGTGGAGCAGGGTGCAAACTGCAACTGATGCGGGGTCATTTTCTTTGATCCTTTTAACCATATAATTCATGGAAAGGCCGGTATCAACGATGTCTTCAACTAAAATAACATGACGCCCTTCAATTTTTGCATCAATATGTTTGAGTTCAGTGACTTCGCCGGATGATACTTTTTTATCACCGTAGCTGCTCAGCTTCATGAAATCAACTTCACAGTCAATACTTACGTGCCGCATTAAATCTGACAGGAAGATAAAAGCACCATTCAGGATGCCTATGAAGATCGGTTTTTTGCCTTCATATTTTTTATCGAGCTGGTTACCCAGCTGATTCATGCGTTCGTCAATCTGTTCTTTGGTGATGAAAATTTTAAAATTTTCGCCGTTGCATGTTACTGTATCCGGCTGGTAAAAAGATGAACTCATACTAAGTAAAATTAATGGTCAAAAAGGTTTGTGAGGTGGAGTTGTATTTGGCCATTTCAGAAACGGCTCCCCGCTCTCCGTTAACTGCTGAAACAGGGTAAATAATGGCATAAATAGTACTATCTGATCCGCACAATACCAAGGCCTTTTCTTTCAAATGTGAAGGAATTTTGCGGTTGGTAAGATGGTCCGAAATTTTTTGATGTCCATCCATGCCCAGAGGATGAAAAGCATCACCGGCCTCCCAGGTTCTGAGAGCAAGTGGCCAGGCAAGCTTATCCGAATCCAGCTGTAGACCTGCTTTCTTGCTGAGGCGCGATTTTAGCTTGAACTTGATCCCAAATTTTTCGACTTCTTTGTCGATAGAGTGCTTATTGAGAATGGCGATTTTATCCGAATCCCTACCTTCCTTATCAGGCTCAATGCGGATTTCATTCCGGTCGCGTATCAACAGCACATTTCCAATGCGCAGCTTTTTTCCGGTTTGCAGAGAATCCACTTCCGCCAGTTCTTTGAGCTGTCCTTTAGAATATTCACCCTCCAGCCCTACCTGATCCAGGATGGTTTTAAGTACGGCAGGTTTCAGGATTGCAGGCAGCTCATTAAATTTCTCACGATGAATGAAGTTGGACGAAGAAACCTGATCAGCCAGGATATTCATGCTTGCCTCAAAGGTCTGAGCTTGTTCCGTAAGATTCAGAACATTTTTTTTCCACCCCGGAAATAGGGTGTTCATTTTTGGGGTGAACTCATTACGAAGGAAATTACGAGCGTATTCGGAGGACTTGTTACTTTCATCGATACGAAAAGGAATAGCTTCGGCTTCGCAAAAGGTCAGGAGATCCTGTTTGGAAAAGGATAGAAGGGGACGGAACAACTCCCCATCCCAAACTCTCATACCTTGCCATGCAGTGGGCGCACTACCCCGGAATATCTTCTGTAAAATAGTCTCGACCTGATCATCGCGATGGTGCGCGGTTACAATGGCATCTGCTTTGAAATCACCCTTTAAATCCCGAAAAAATTGGTAACGTTGATTGCGGGCCCATTCCTGAAAATTTTCACCTTTCGCATCTTCAGGGTTGAGCCGGATTGAACAACATTCAAATCCCCAAGAAAAAGCTATCTGCTCCACCAGCTCCTGATCTGTATCGGACTCTTTTCCACGCCTGGCATAGTTTACATGTACTACTAATCCATCCAAATTGAGCTCGTGGAAAAGATAAAGAAGGGCCATTGAATCAGGTCCGCCGCTAACGCCAAGAATGAAGAAAGCGTCCTTATCAAAATAGTCTGATAGACAGTTTTTAAGATGCTTTTGCAGTTTTTTTTTCACCGATTTTGCCATGAAAAAAAGTAGGGTGAAAAAGGGAGAATGTCGAACCTTTAACAAGGAACTTTGCCGAACAGCTTACTATGCTTCAAGTCACTCAGGAGAAACCTGATTCATCATTGGATGTTCAACATTCAATGTTCGATATTCCCATTCCAAAATTTTCAGTAAAGACCCAATATATGTATCCTGAACGCGATTGGATTTACCATCACGATGAACCGCTGTCCCGATATTCATTAGGCCAAGAAGGGGATAATCCACTGATTTGTTTTGGGGTGAATCCATCTACGGCCAAGCCGGGTGATCTGGATCCAACGGTAGCTTCCGTGGCTCGGTTTGCCATCGAGCAAGATTATGATGGCTGGCTGATGTTCAACCTGTATCCACAGCGGGCGACGAATCCAGATAAAATGCATAAGCACTTCCAGAAGAGAATTCATGACAAGAATGTAGAGGTGATTGAAGATCTGATAAAAAAAGCAGGTTCCGGTGTCGATATTTGGTGTGCATGGGGCACTTTAATTGAAAAACGCTCCTACCTTTCTCGCTGCATGCAGGATATCTATGATGTACTTGCTAATCATGACTGCCGGTGTTTCACCCGAGGGAATATTTCGAAAGCGGGACATCCACACCATCCACTTTATCTTAGAAAAACATCGCCGATGGACCCTTTTGATTTAGGGGATTATATGGAGGGTGTTTTGGGTGGGTGAGGTTGGTCTATGAATCTTCGCCTCCATCTAACGGCTCCAAGTCCGTCTGATGGAGGAATGAGAAGCTTTATCAGCTACGATTAGGAACCATGATTCGTATGATTGCTGGGATTATCAGGATTTCTCAAGCTGCCCAAATTGGAAATCGCTAATCGGTCCATCGCACATCGTCCATCGCCATTCAATTTAAGGGATTTTGCCCCGCCAAACAGGACCCTATCCCAGTCCCTTTCCCTAACGCACTTTTTGCATGAAGTGGGTGTGGAATCTATAGCTGTACACCTGTCATCGCGAATACTATGACTAAATCAAGTAAATCAGGCTGATTTTTTATATTTCTTGTTCATTTTCTGAATGTGTCTTGGATCATACTCTGCTTGGTTATTCCACATGGCACAATACAGGCGAATCAGTTTG
>Ga0306906_1000395_pt1 | contig 17257 bp, 24 predicted proteins | sample AntRauTorcE11897_FD_190405 | JGI IMG/M metagenome (GOLD analysis project Ga0306906, IMG submission 190405) | Saline lake microbial communities from Rauer Islands, Antarctica - Metagenome Torckler E11 #897 (v2) (version 2) | ecosystem: Environmental > Aquatic > Non-marine Saline and Alkaline >...
CTTTGATGCACAGAAGATCACTGATGATAAGGGTATGGAATGGTATGAGGTAAAGACTGAGAATGTACGACCCGGGCCTCCTGGAGTATTTGGAGACGAATTCTTCAAGCCTAAGCCGTCTGTAAGCGAAGACGATATCTTTACTAAGAACGCTAGAGCAATCGCAAATCAGAGCGATACAGGCCGTATAGAGGCCATTATGCGCAAGGATATGAACCTCGGAGGTAACACTCGGCAGGTTGCTGAAGGATTGTCTACTGAGACAGATGCGCAGCGTGTTGAGGAGGTGATCCAGATGTCTATCACTGATGGATCAATAGTACGCCGGGGAGACAATGATCTGATTGCGATACATAACACTAGAGCATCAAATATTGAGACAGCCCTCGAATCCGGAGGAATGGCAGCTCCTTCAATTGCTGTAACCAGGAAGGGAATTCCTCACGACAAGTTTGGTGGAATCTCTTTCATCTTTGATCAGAGCGTTATTGATCCTAAGAAGCCTAATATTAGGGCTTTTACAGGGGATACCTACACAGCAGAGACACCATTACCGGACTATGATAATACTCTTAATGAATTATTTGATCCTAATAAGCATGAGGATCTCCGGCAGAAACTTGAGGAGAATGATGTTTACTATGCAGACTTCGATGACAGCACATCTCGGGCCGACTTTGAAAAGCGCCTTACAAGGAAGGATGTCTTTACTGATGAAGAAGCCTCAGAAATAGCTGATGAATTCTTTAGCGCTCCGATCCTACGTGAGAAGAGAAACATGCCGACCGGCGAACTTCGGGAACTCATAGAAGAGTATCCGCCATTTGAGGAAATGTTTAGAGAGGCAAGTAGCTGGAAAGACTTTAGAAACCGATTCCTAAATGATCAGGGTGCAGTACAGACCATGGATAGACGAGCAGGTGAGCTTGGAGATGAGTACGTTGAAAGGTTCGATGATTACAACGAAGCACAGCCTGAGTACTATGATCTACTCCGACAAGGATATGAAAGAAAGATCGACTACACTGATCCGGCAGAAGTAGCCCGATACATGGGCGCTAGAGCTGATGAGACCGGTGATACTAGAGGACTATCCGCTTTTGCTCCGGCCCGTATCTTTGCTTACGACGAGGTACAAAGTATTGATGACATCCGAAAGGTGAAGGATCTATTTGAGGAAGATGATATTGCTAAAGCCTCTAATCAGATCATTACTGATGAGTACGAGGAATTTATGAGTGAACTCGGATACGACCTTGAGACCCTTGAAGAATTTACAGAAATAGTCTTGAAGCAGGGATCTGCGAAAAGTACTTTCGACATTATAGCTGTAACTGAGAGATACCCTTTCTTGCCATCTATTATGGATGAGGAAGCTGCTGAACGTATCTCCGAACTGCTCCAGGAAGGATTCGTAGAAGCAAAGCGTGCTTACGCTGAGGTAAAACCCTTCCGGAAGGTTGACTTCAATGAAACACAAGGAGCGATCGTACCGGACGATACCCCTCAGGATCTTATTGATCGTATGAGAGAGGCCGGCGTACCGAAGATTGTGAAGTATGGCCCGGAAAGTGGTACTACAAGACAGGATGCCGTTGACTCTATGGCGTCTGGAAACATGTTTAGTGGTATTGGAGGTGTATCCGGTATTGAACAGGATGAGGATGGTAACTGGCGTATTGATCCGGTTAAGTTTGCCCTTGGTGCTGCCTTTGCTGGAAGTATTGGAAAGGGTAAAAACCTATTTAGAAACGGTGGTAACCCGATCAAGTACCTGGATGACATTGCAAGTAAGCATCCTAACTATGCTCAGGTTGAGTGGGAGCAAGGTATACAACCGCTACGGTTTGCACGGGCCGGAGAAAGGATCCGAACACAGATCCCGGGTACAAACGAATATGAATACTCAGCCGTAAAAAGTACCTTCCCGGACTGGATTCCTGAAGGATCACGAGACTCAGAGCTTGTGAACCGTGTTGCTGATCTTATAGAAAATAAAGAAACGCCGAGAAGCAATGCTAACCGGCAGAAGGAACTTATTGATATCGTTGCGCAGCGTATAGATGACAAGATACAAATAATAAATGATAACCCTCAGATAGAGGGCTTGAAGAGTGATCCTATTGATATTGATGCAGTATCTAACGAGTGGAAGGAGAACGCTCACTTGATTACCGGAGGATCTCCAAGTCAAAGTATTCTCGGAGATGCCAGAGCAGGACAAGGAGGAACAGGAAAAGGATCACAGCCCCGAGACCCTCAAAACCTAACTCAAGAAGTAAAAGCGAGAGCGGAAGAAGACTTAAAAAATATAGAAGATTCAACATACAGTGATGATCCCACAAAAAAGATAGAAAGTAAAAAAGAGGCGTTACAGCAGTACATGGCCTTTGATAGCACAGAAGACGGTTTTGCAGAGTATGTACCTGAATTTACACAACGTCTCAGCGTAACTGATCTTAATCCTCAGGACTACACAGACATCAGCGGATGGAAGGGTGGTATCCGAGACATGTACCGAAACACAGAGCGTGTTACCGGAAAGGACTGGCCGAAGGTAAAAGAGATTCTGTTTGATCCTTTTGACGCCTCTAAGTCTAGGTATGTTGACGAACAAAAAAACCGCTTGAAGGAGCTTGATCAGGGTGTTGTAAATAAGTTTGATATCCAGAAGAAAAGTGATGAATCTCGGGCAATCATGAACTACGGTGAGGGAATTACATCCCGGGCCGAGGTGATTGAGGAATTCGGTAGAGACCGAGCAAACGACATCTTTGAAGCCGAGCGATGGTTTAGAGCTAAGTACGATGAAATGCTTGATGAGGCAAATGCTGTAATACGCCAGGTATATCCGACAAATCCAGAAAAGATTATCCCGAAGCGTCAAAACTACTTCCGACACTTCCAGGAGATTGGAGACGGCTTTACTGACATACAGCAGCTTTTTGATACTCCGGCCCAGATTGATCCTCGGCTTGAGGGTATATCAGCCTTTACAACCCCTCGTAGCAAGTGGCTATCCTTTGCACAGCGTCGATCCGGAAAGATGACGTCTGATCGTGATGCTGTTGGTGGTTTCTTAAACTATTTGCAGCCGTTTGCATTTACAAAGCACATCACTCCACATATTGGAAACATGCGTAAGTTTGCTAATCACTTAGCTGAAAACACAGCTGAGACAGACACAGCATTAAATAACTACATCCGATCGATGCAGGAATACGCTAACAGTCTTGCAGGTAAAACTAATCCGGCTGATCGTTATATTCAAAATATTATTCCAGGAGGGCGTAAGACATTTAGAGTACTGAACTGGGGTAATAAGCGTGTAAAGGCTAACACTATTCTCGGTAACCTAGCATCAACCTGGGCGCAGATCTACAACGTGCCTCAGGCCATTGGTAATGCCGGAGTAACTAACTCTGCTTATGGTGCTGCTCGCACAATTGGCCAGAACTTTGCTGATAACCATGCAATGCAGCAGTCTCGCTTTATTGCTGAACGATACTCAGGTCGAATGTATAACAAGTATAGCGTCGGTATTCTTGAGAACTCTAAAGACTTTGCCGGCTGGCTAACAAGTGTATTTGATGAAATAGGAACTAAATTCTCCTGGAACGCTTTTTATGAAAAGGCTATTGATGAAGGTATAGAGAACCCGATCAAGTACGCTGATGACAAAACACGCCGTATGGTGGCCGGTCGTGGTGTTGGAGAGGTACCGCTTATGCAGAAAGCAAAGACATTTCAGCTGATCGCTCCGTTTCAGCTTGAGGTACAGAACCTTTGGCACGTACTCGGAGACAACGTAAGCAAGAAGCAGTTTGGTGCTATTGCTACAACCTTTGTGACAATCTTCTTGATGAACCGTGTAGCTGAGGAGATACGTGGATCAGACGTAGCCTTTGACCCGATAAATGCAACCTGGGAAGCCTACAAGCTATTCGAGAGTGATCCAAACAAGGCTCGTGGTGCAGTATCAGCCGGAGGTCGTCTACTCGGGGAGGTTGGATCGAACGTTGTATTTGGCCAGACATTTGCAGCTATGTATCCTCGGTATGGTACTGAGATCGGTGGAGTACAGCTACCTACCAGAGAGGAATTCTTTGGAGATGAGGATCCTACACGTTTCGGATCCGGTATCCTCGCAATGAAAGGCCTTCAAGACCCTCTATTTAAGCTCCTACCGCCTTTTGGTGGCTCGCAGGTAAAGAAGACCGTCTCGGGTGCGCAAGCCCTTAGAAGCGGAGATGTCGTTCGTGGAGACGGTGAGCTGATGTTTGAGGTTGACTCCGATAACCCGGTATCTGTTGTGCAGAACCTACTGTTTGGCCCGTACTCAACCGATGAGGCTCGAAAATACTTTAATCAGGATAGTGAGGATCGCATCCTGGAGCTAGAGATGGAAGCAATGTATGAGGAGAATCAGGAACTGATTGAAGACGGGCAGCGTGATGTAGCAGAAGATAACGTGGAAGCCCTCCGGCCTCAGGCGTGGGAAGCGTACAAAAAGGTAAAAACAAGTAAGACTCGGGAGAAGACCGAGGAAAATATTGAAAAGATGCTACCGGTAGTACGCCAGAACAAAGCAATGATCCGGAACGGAAACGAAGAAGCTGCGCAGCAGGTGGTAGAAGATATGACTGAAGAGGAATACGCAGCGTATGAGGATGCCCGTGATCGCTACGAAACAGATGAATTTACCTGGGAGACAGATGACGAAGGCAAGGGAATCATCCGAACCATTGGAACCTACGCTAAAGCCGTCGGAACTGATCCGATAACAGCCTTTGATCATCTCTTTAATGGTGAGAAGATCCGGCGTACCGACAACGGAACTATCATTGTCTACCGTATGTCTCTTGATGAAAGTCAGCAGATGCGAGCTGATCTCGGAGCTTACGCTACAACCACAGAGCTGGAGCTTGATCACAAGTTACCGCTACAAATAGGCGGATCTAACAGTGAAGAAAATCTTGAACTGGTACCGGTAGATGAGCATAGAGACTACACAAGGATCGGTAACCATATCGGACGCAGGTTGCGAGAAGGTGAACTCAGCAAGTATGAGGCCCAAAATCTGATGATGCTATACCGAAAAGGTAAGATTGCAGACCGAGATGTATTCGACTTTCAATCGGGTGATGATATCGAGGATCTAACTAGATTCTAATCGAGTGGTATAATTAAAGATGTCAGATTGTAGTAACCTTTTAATAATAACTTTTCAATGAGCAATGACTACAACCAGGCTTCTGAAAACAGAATAAGAATCAATTATCTTAAGGATCAGATAAAAGCCCTCGAAACACGACTAGCGTTACTCGATAAGAAGAATAAGGAAGGATATGTAACGAAGTCTGAGTACGAACCCGTAAGAAAAATTGTATACGGTATCGTCAGCTTGGTGCTAGTAGCCTTTATGACAGCCTTAATTGCATTGGTAATTCGATAAAAGTATGAAGTCACTTATAGATAAATTTATTTGGTATCTGATCTTAGCAATGCTAGGAGGTGTTTTAGTATTACTTTCAATGCTGCTTTTTGAGTCACCACAGGTTGAGTTTGCAAATATACCCTTCCCGGTAGACAAGTATGTGTATGAACCGGATGAGGAGATCAACGTACAGATCGAGGAATGTTCGGATAAGAAGGTCGATTATAGATACAACAGCTTTTTAGTAAATGTAGATACAGGTGAATCAATACTTACCGGAGTGATCAACCGGACATCAACCGGAGAAGGATGTCAGATTATAAATCCTATATCAGTGGTGGTGCCAGACAATGCACAGCAAGGGCACAGCTTCCTACTATTTAATGTAATAAGCGAGGGCGTGTTTCGATCATTTAGCTACAACACGGCCGAGACCGGTGTGTTTGAAATTACAAGTAATCAAGAATAACTATGCAAATAATCAACGCAGGTAAAAAGAATCTCGATACCTTCAAGGGTCGGGTAAACAAATTGCCCGGACTTGTCTGGATAGAGAAGGATACAGACCCGGCTGATGCTTTAACTGAAGACGGTGACATAAACCATCCCTGGATCAAGAAGACGATGAATCAGTACAATGAGTACTACAAAGGGACTATTGACCTTACTAACTTCTACATAGACAGCGCTGATTGGACGAGAGACGGTAGTTTCGGGGTGAACCTAGGTAAGACATACAACGGCTCGCAGATCTGTATTGTGAAGCGACGTAGGCGCTGGTACGACACGGCAGAGCATGAATTCTGGCACGCTATCAATGACTACATCTACATCCACACAGGGATCAGGCTCGACACTGTATTTAATGTAGCGGACTTTGATGAGGATATTGTGCATGCCCGAGCGCCGGGCCGAGAGGAATACGAGTACGATGATCTGTACGACAAGGTAGAACCTTACTTTGTGCAGGCGGTAAAGAATGATAATAATGCTGAATTCCGAGGACTGCTGTTTAAGACCCGGGAGATGCTACGTAAGCGAGTCGTGCAATTACAAAGTCAGGTAGAGGAGCTGTAACCACAAATCAATATGAATAAAACCGTAATACTAAAAGAACTAGCACAATTGATTAAAACTACTGAGAAGCTGATTGACTTCGTAGAGGCTTTACCGGATGGAACGCAGTACGTTGATGACAAAGAGATAGACTTTATGACCCGGACGATCTGGGGTGAGGCCCGGAATCAAGGTGAGAAAGGTATGGAGGCGGTAGGGCATGTAATTAAGAACCGAGCAGAGAGTGACTTCTTTCCGAACACAATTGAGAAGGTTGTTACTCAGCCCTGGCAATTTTCTGTATGGAATCAAGGTAACGTGAACCTAGATAAGATGCTTAATGTTACTGAGGATGATCCGGAGTTTGCTAAAGCAAAAGACATAGCAAAAAAGATAATAACGGGTATGAAGCCTGACATTACACGCAATGCTGATCATTACCATGAAAAGCAGATAGACCCTTACTGGGCCGACGATAACAACGTCACTGTCAGGATAGGAGATCACGTCTTCTATCGTTTGATGTAGTACAATTTAATCAGGCTTACTAAATAATTTATATTAAATATGATTGTAGAAACAGCAATTGCAACTCTAATTACCAACGTGGTTGCACAATTTGTAAAAACTAAAAAGCCGGAATCAATGACTCCGGAAGAAAAGAAGAAGCGCAAGAGATTACTACGTTTCTTTACGGCTGTTATCTCTGTAATAGCTGCCATTGGTACCTACTGGATCATCGGATCTGAGCTACCGGTAGACAGTTTGCAGTCTAACTTTGAAGCTATCGTAGCTTTTGCGATGACGTTTATCGGATCACAAGGAACATACTTCCTAGCTAAGGATCGAAAAGCGAGCAAATCGGAGTAAAACTTGCGTAAGTTTCTTGTAAGTGATAAATTAAAAATAAGCTATTCAGTGGATACTGGATAGGTAAGGAAAAGGGCAGTTATTGTCGACACTGCTTTGTAGTAAATTACACAAAATATTATGACTTCAATTGCATGAAGTACAGCATCAACATCAACCAGAAAGCTCTGCTGGAGATAGCTCCTGCATTGAACATTGAGCATTACGCAATCATCGATTACCTCAAACATATCTGCTTGTCAGCTAGTGAGAGGGTCGATAGGCAGCGTGTGTCTGATGAGGATGGGGAACGCTGGACATGGGTAGATCTATCTCATGCACGGAAGGAATTACCGTGTCTGAAGATCAAATCTAACAGCACCATGAGTCGCCGGGTACAGGAGATTTGTGAGGTTTCAAAGGCCGGAAAGCGATTGTTTCACAAATCACGTAAAAGAGGCAATAGACTGTATATTCGGCCCGGTACGATGCTAACCCTAGCGGAATTTCATGAGCGCAATTCTAGTCTTGCAGCTGTGCAATTCCAGAATTGCAGCAGTGCAACTAATCATAATACTAATAATCATAATACTAATAATCATAAAACAACTAGATCATCAGAAAAGTTTGAAGAGTTTTGGAAAGCGTATCCGAAGAAGGTTGGAAAGAAAAAAGCTGAGAAGAAATTCAGCAACTTAATTGAAAACCGAGATGAGATATTCGACGACATCATGCAAGGCCTGGAGAAGTACAAGCAATCTGAACTGTGGCAGAAGGACGACGGATCCTACGTGATGAACCCCACAACTTTTCTCAACGGTGAGCGGTGGAATGATCAGGTGAGTGATTATCAGGAATCAAACGTAGAAGTAAAAGAATATTAAGATATGACTAAAGTAAGCCTTAAACTAATGGATTTTGTGCAGCGATCAACTGGAGGTAGTAAACAGTTTGGGTATCTTGCCCTAACTGATCACGATGATTTACCGGAGGGGCATGAAATACGTCTCCATCCGGTCGAAGCAGGATATGAGGTTGTACATCACGATGAAACAGGCTCTCAGACGGGCGAGGTTGGCCATACGGCGTTTGAAGACCCCGATGGCATACTTGCTACCGCAGAGACCCTCTCCGGCGTGGAGAAGGCAATTGAGGGCGCCTTGGAGATTGCAGAAAACATGATTGAGGATATTAAAAATAACAATAATAATTAAATTACGTATGAACTCTAACGACAAAGCGTGGATCATAATCGGAATTGTAATACTAATCCTAGTAGGATTTTCATTGATTGGTACAGATGACTCAGACCCGGAATTCGTAGCAGATCAGTACAACACGATGGAAGAGGTACAGCAGGATCACCCGGAGATTGACAGTGAATTTATACGAGAAAACTTTATGGAAGGTTGTCTTGAAAGTGGAGTAGTGACGTACAAATTCTGTAACTGTGGATACGAGTATCTTACTGATAACTACGGAGATAATGTATTCATTGAGATCGGAAACGACTTCCTCGATGGACAACCGTCAGATCAGACAATTGATTACATGGATGAGGTTGTAGCAGCTTGTATGCAGTAGCTCTAAAATCATGGAAGATTTCGATCACAAATTAAATAAGCAGAGTATTAAAATTGCCATCGCTGCGGTCAACAAATACCGTCAGTCTCTTGGCAGTAATGGTGAAAAGATGACGGAGCATCAGAAGTTTGATGAGGACACTAGTGTGGCGCTCCAGGATCTACGTAGATTGCTAAATTACTTAGAATAAATATGACTTACATTGTACGGATAAGAGGACACGAGGACATTAACCTTGATGATGTGAAAGGTGAAAGCCTGAAGGAGGACTGGCTTGAGTACAAGAAGGCAAAGACTTCAACCGAGCGCCGGAACCGGAATCATGTAGTCAAAAACCTTAACGGTTTTACCGGACAGCTATCAGACATCCAGAACTTTCAATACTCAAAGTCAACGGATGAGACAACCAAAAACCCCAGTCACTCAAAGAAGATCCAACAGATCGACCGGGAAGATTATGCTGAGTACAAAAAGATCGTAGACAAGTCTCCGGAGGAGAAATCAAAGGATATGGAATTCGCCAAATCCTGGCATCGTATCATTACCGGAGAAGAAACTATGGAGATCGAGACCCGGAAGGCTTACATTGATGCACAAAAGGCTTTCTTTGAGGAAAATCCTTATAGAACCTTGCCAGATGTAAAGGTGCTAGATCAGGTGGTGAGTAAGAATAAAGCCAGCTCTGATTCTCAATCGGATGCACTGTTTCGGGGCGCTATTGCAAGGGTAATGGCAAACATGGTGGTGAATGATTATAAGTATGCGAAGAATCGTAGGGCGAGTAGCTAAAGAGATAATCTTTACAAAAACCTTACAGTAATATATACTGGAACTATGCTATCAAAAGATATGAGAACAGAATTATTGGATAAGATAAGCGAAGCCTCAATTGCTGAAAAGCCAAAGGCTATTTTTCGTTACCGATGGGGACTTGATGATGGCACCTACCGATCATCTCGGGAGGCTGCTAAAACATTTAACACGAACCATCAGACGATTATAGAAAATGAAAACAAAGTTTTCTCAGTGATTGGAATTGATAAGCAGGATCTTATTGATCAGGTGAAGGATGAGTAGATTATTCTCTAAGATAAATTAAACATGGAAATCGTAAACACTTCAGATCAGAAGCAGCAACCGCCGATCCAGATGGTTGTATACGGAGAAGGTGGTGTAGGTAAGACGACTTTTGCAGCTAAGGCTCCGAACGTTGTGATCGCAGACTGTGAGACCGGTACTAAGTATCTGGGATCTCGTGGTATTGATGTTGACGTAGCTCCGATCAAGGAGTGGATGGACTTCGTAGAGTTTATTCGAGTAGTACGTAAGTCAGACTATGAGACCGTAGTCATTGATCCTATTGGTGAGCTGATGGATAAGCTCCAGAATCACATGCTGGATAACAAGGGCGGAAAGCTAGTACAGTCGGATGGATCACCGACAATGGCCGGATGGGGATGGCTAAAGCGAACAATGCGACAGTCACTAAAAACCCTCCGAGACACTCGGAAGAATGTTGTGATTGTGGCCCACGTAGATGAGAAGGAGGATGAGGATAGAATGATCAAGCGACCGCTACTTCAGACAAAACTATCTGAGGAGCTGATCAACATGGTGGATGTAGTAGCTTTTATGACTGTTATCGAAGACAAAGATAACCCGGAGAAGTCTAAGCGTGTGCTTATCTGTGATCCGGAAAGTGACAAGTATGTAGTAAAGGATCGAACCGGAACCCTTGATCGGTATGAAAAGCCGGACTGGGATAGTCTTCTCGTTAAGATCAATGGCTCAGACTTTTGGAGTGAGGAAGCAAAGGATAAAACTCCGGAAGAGGAGTCTGAGACTAAACCTGAACCTAAGCCTGATGAGGAATCAATGGATGACGTTGTCGACGAGTTTGAAGAAGAATCAGACTCTAAAAATGAACCAGAGCAACCGGATATCTCACTCCTGGGCTTGAACGCCGGAGCAGAGAAGGCTTTACGAGAAGCTGGTATTAAAACAGTTACTGATCTTACCTCTAAAACAGAAAAGGAGGTAAGTGAATTGAAGGGTATCGGAGAAGCGACTGTTAAAGAGATCAAAGAGATACTGAGTGAGGTCGGCAAAGGACTTGCAGAAGGCGAGTCTGATCTATCCGAACGTATTAAGAATCAAAACTAAGTATGGCTACTAACAAAGAAACAATAGAACTATACGGCGGAGAAGAAGAGATCATCTTCTATCCGGACTCACACCGGTATCGAAAGCCGGGTGAAAAGACATACCTCGTATCTACTACCGCAGTTACCGGAATCATCTCACCGTTTCATAAGATCAATGCCCTGAAGCAGTGGGCTGTGAACGTCGGGTGTGATCATATTCAGGAGTATCTTGATGACATCTTCTTTATCGAGATTGGTGAGAAGCTGGAAAAGAAGCTGAAGGATGGTGGTATGGATACCATTACAAAGATCAAGAAGGCTGAGAATGATGAGTTACTTGCCATAGATGGTGTTGAGATGTCGGACGTATCTGAGATCAGCCGTGTAATGCTTTTGGTAAGCGATGCAGTCACGATCGATGAGATGCTCGGACTGGTAGAGGGCGCTCGGTATAAGCACAAAGAGAAACTATCCGAGGCTGCCAGTATTGGTGATGAGCTACACGCCTTTGCTGAGGAGTACGCCCGACGACGGGTGGAAGGTAAAGGAATGGATGATGAAATGCTCGACTTTGAGTTTGATGAGACTCAAAATCTTGTACATGCGTTTCTTGACTGGGTAGAAACTAACGATGTTGAGTTTCTCCAGGCTGAGAAGCGGATCTACTCACGACGACACGGGTTCGTCGGAACCCTTGATGTAATTGCCCGAGTGAATGGCAAGCTAACCCTTTTGGATTACAAGACTAGCAAAGGCGTATACACCGGGTACAAGCTACAATCTGCCGGGTACTGGACTGGATGGGAAGAAGAGAATGAGTATCTACGTGAGAATGACGCCGGAATAGATGGTGAGATCGAACAGGCTATGGTCGTTCGGTTTGATAAGCATCCGGACAAGGATGGTAACCGGATCGAGTTTAGCGAGGAGAATAATATCTGGACTATGAGTAAGGATGAGTATCCGCTTTACCGAGATACGTTTCTAGCAGCACTGAAGGTAAAGAATAATCTTAAGGAAATGAATCGAAAGTAATATGGCGGAAGTAACGATCACAATCCCGGGCGAGCTTACTGATCTGAATACACACCTGGATCAAACGAATACACACTGGGCCTCCGGTAATGAGATCAAGCAGATGGAAACTGAGAAGGTGAAACTGCTATCTATAAGTCACCGGAAGGAAGCTAAAGAGCTTGAGTTACCGATCGACATACACTTCAGGTGGGTATGTGCTAACCGGAGAAAGGACAAGGACAATATACGGTTTGCTGCAAAGTACATACTAGACGGGCTGGTGGCAGCAGAGATCATACCGAACGACGGCTGGAAGGAGGTCGGAGATCTCTCGGACAGCTTTGAGGTAGATAAGGAAAACCCGAGGGTAGAGATAACCCTCAGTAATTAAAAGGAATTAAATTAAAATATATGACTAAAATAACAAAGGAATACGTCAATGAAGCAGAAAGTGAAGTGGAAGGTATTGCAATTAAAAATAGGTGGACAGGAGATATAATCTTTCAATCCACAAAAACGACATGGAAGGAGGCAGTTGAAGAAGCTGTGGAGAATTGTGCCAACCTTCATTATGCCAACCTTTGTGGTGCCGACCTACGTGGTGCCAACCTTCGTGATGCCAACCTTCGTTATGCCAACCTTCATTATGCCAACCTACGTGGTGCCGACCTACGTGGTGCCGACCTTTATAGATCCAGGCTTTATGAAACCAACCTTTATGGAGCCGATTTTCGTGATGCCAACCTTGGTGGAGCCAACCTCAAAAATGCAAAGTTTTACGGTGAAGGTGGCTTCACCAGAATAGAAAAAAGCCAAGTTGAAGACTTATTAAAAGCACTGGGTATTATTGTAAACGAATAAATTATGCAATACACACTAAAAAACAAAAAAAAGAATAGAAAGAAATAACTATGTCACGCTTTACTAAAATATTTAAGGGTCGGGTAGATGACTCCGGCGATCTACGGATAAACCAGGAACGAACCCTGGAGCAGTGGCTGCTGTTTCTTGCCGGTAACGAGGTTGAAGTGATCGTACGGAAGCCTAAGAAGGTAAGATCACAAGGCCAGAATGGATACTACTGGGGTGTAGTTATAGATAAAATTGCCGAAAAGATGGGACTGCTACCGGACGAAACACACCAATTTCTCAAGGAGAAGTTTCTAAAAGAGGATATACAGGTCGAGGATAGCGTCTATCACGTCACCAGAGCGTCGAAAGACCTCGACATAGGGGAATGGGAGGAATACATGAGAAAGTGTCGAGTATGGGCGAATCAGGAGTTTGGATTGTGGATACCGGAACCAGGTGAGGTAGAGCGTCATGATACAATGTAAGTGTGGTGCTGGTAACATTACACGGTAATTATCTATATTTTATGGCAGAAGAAACACCAGAGGTAGAAACTGAAGAAACAGAAGAAGAAACTGAAGAATAGATCATCAGGTAAGGCTAACGCCTTGCCTTTTGTGTATTTACATACGTAAAAGGCAGGACGTTTTTCATGTACGTTCTGCTATGTGCCTACTATCTACTCTTGTACCGATCATGGAAAGGTATTTATCCATGGCCTTATCCATGGTCGGGCTGCCTACATACCGTGTAAGTGGCCCGATCATTGATAGGGGGTCGCATCCGGGCGAGTTGTGAGAAAAAAGGATCGTACTATCGAAAGCAGACCAGGATCCTTGCAAAACCCAGCGCTCCGGGACAGCTTGTGGCGCTTAAGGAGTGGCTGCTGTTAGGCTTTCATCGCTCGGATCCGGCCCGTAGAACGGTCGGACGTGTACCAAACACTCAGCCATATCTCTCAACCTTAGCCGGTTGAGTACTGGAGCCTACTCATCATCAGTTTTATATTTTCCTGGTGACTTCTCTTGCGGGCTTCAGTACCCAGTCGGTAAAGGACTGGACTTGTACCTTAATAATTAAATAAAACAGAGGTTATATGTCTAAATGCGTAGGATCACGACACTTCCGCCCGGCGATACCAACTCGATACAACGGCTTTCTGCATGACTCCAAGATGGAGGCACGCCTAGCTGAGATGCTTGATGAGAACGGGATCAAGTATTTACCACACCGAACGTTCGATGTGGTGATGAGAGACGGAATGATAGAAGAATATACTCCAGACTTTGTGTTTCTGAAACCACAGAAGCTCAAACGTATAAGCGTCAATTTGCTGTTTGTGGATGTCTTCGGATACCCGAACGACAAAGTACACGGCAAGATGCACGCCCTGGAGTACACTCACGACTGCAATGGTTACATCGTCACTTCTAGTCTGATCGACTGGTGGTGCCGGTACGGAATCCTAGCAGATAAAACAATACCGAAAGGTAGAAAGAAAGGAGGCTGATTTGCACATCTACAATTACCACAAACGGCTACCGAAAGCACAACGCAAGAAGTTTAAGAAACCTTGCTGCGAAAGCTGCGGAGAGATAGCTACGAAGAAGAACGATATCATCATGACGGAACATCACGTATTCCCGAAAAGATGGAACTGGCCTGAGGATACTGCTCATCTTGCTGTATGGCTTTGCCAGATCTGCCACGCCAAGGTCGGGAGCGAGCTTTACACGCTCGAACGGAGTCAGGGTACAAACCCGAACTCCCGGACGAAGCTACCACAGTGGAAGTATCTATTTGTAGTACTAGAAATAACTACTAAATAAAAGGAGGCCGGATGGCTTTACTGAACGAGAACGGAAACCCGAATAACGAAGCTGGATTCATCATGCTGTTACTGATCATATTGGTACTCATGCTGATCCACGTAATGTCAACGATCTAAAACGGAGGTAGTTATGCCACTACACAGACAGCTGCATTGTAGTCACTGCTATCACGAGCTTACTAAGCACAAAGTCTACAAAATAGGCCAGTTATTTGAAAGCTCAGATCAGGACACATTGCATAAGATTAAATATGATGCGATCTGCATGACATGCAAGACCGGTAAAACGGTTGAAGTCTCACTAAAAGACTGGAAAGCATTACTTAAAAACAGAAGCTGGGAAGCTGATGTATAAAATAATCACAATACTCCTCGCCATATTACTGGCAGGATGTAACAAATAGACGGAGGATCAATGCACAAACAGGAGAAGCATATTGAAACCCTCGCAGTGTATATACATGGCGCCCTCAGCACATTGCATGCGGTCGGCCTTGTACATAACATCAAGCGACGGAACTGGTGTGACGCAGCGATCCATGCTGGATTCATTGCGTACGACGCATTTGCTACATATACACATCATCAATACATCAAACAAAAAGGTAGCTGATTCACAGCTCCCGGACTCACGGATATCCCGGAGGAACCGGTAGGGCGAGAGGTAAAACATACTTCTCGCCCACCTTTTAATGGTTACTGCATAAACTGGATTATGATCCGGGCAGCAACAGTAAAGCCGAATAGTTTCAGCCATGGTATCTGCTTATTCCATCCTTCTCGACGTCTAGACATAGATCAGTACTAGGATGATTAGAAACGTAAGCGCTATGAATCCGGTAGCAATCATCATGCTCCGGTAAAGATTCTTATCAGAAACAGCCTTTGAGTAGTACCCGGTAAGATCTTCAAGGGTATCCATAGTACTTACAAGCATACGCTCACACTGACCCTTGCGGATCTCAAGGAACTCTACTTCGTCTTCAAGCATATCTACCTTAGCCTCTAACTCTTCTCTATTTAATTGTGTCTTTAATTCTTTCTTCATGTTGTTATAGATTATTGTACTGAGTAATCACCATATCCACATACTCTTCCACACTCATACCGTTCGCATCCGTTACATGACCAGGGGTATCCGGCTGACCGCTAAACCATATACTGGTCGCTTCTTCTAGCGTGTATTTATCTAGCATGCCAGTGATCACACTCCCGGCCAGGATGTCTTGGTGGTACGGAGAGGATAAAAACTCTTCTGGGGATAGTCGGTGACCCAGGAGATCCTCACTCCAGGTGAACACGTTGTATTCCATGATTTGATAACGGCCATATGCCTTACCATTTGTAGTTTCTACCCCAACCGCCCGGTAGTCTCCTGATCCTCTGCTTTCTACAACCGCAAAGGCCTCAAGTAATTTCTTAGCCTCCGGGCTTATTCTAAAGACTCAGATCGTGCATTGACTTCCATCTCACGTTCTTTAAGCTCGGCCTTCTCCTCAGCTATACGTGCTTTATCAGCAGTAAGCTCAAGACGTTCGATCAGCTTCTGACGCTCAGATACACCTGAGATGTCTACACGGTACGATGATGTACTTGATGCAGTCTCATCTGCAAAGGTAAGCTGCGCAAAGTTATTCTCTCCCATGATCGTAAGCGTCGTGAAGATCATAGATAGCACAGCGAATAGGGCAATTAACCATGTAATGGACTTGTAGATCTTACTTTCTCGAATTGATTTAATCATATATTTAAGGTTAAGGAACAAACACCTGACTCACTTACACCTGATCAATCTTGTTTAGTAGTGCCTCAGCTCGATCTAACATCTCCGGATCTTTGTCATTAAGCTCGAAGATATCAATAGAACCGATCGCATACCGGATAACCTGCTTCTCTTCTGCCGTAAGGCTTACAGAGACCGGGCCGGTATCAACATCGAAATCTACCTTAGTCTTGTACATAACAATTTAATTACTCTTATCTAGTAATATCTTAAGTTTACATAATCCTTACAATCATGCAAGTACTAAATTCACTATATCACTGTTTACTGCGAGTACTAGCTTTAGATGTGTTATAATAACTACCGTGGTGATGTTTGCCCCCGGCTTTGCTGGGGATACAAAGTACAAAGATGCAGGTAATCTACAATTCCTTTCCTCTTATCTATCCAATATCTACTCACAGACTCACTCCTATTATGAGTCTGGGGCATACACCATCATGAGTAAAAGCAAGAAACAACAGCGAGCAGAACAAGAAAAGAAGGGTAAGAACGCCCTAGAGAAGTTAAATATGAAACAACGACAGTTTCTCCTCTACTGGCTGGGTATAGAAAAGCCCGGTAATGGTTATGACTGCTACTGCAATGTCACACGTAGCTACTTCTACGCTTTCTATACAAATGATCCAGACGCTAGTATTAAAGAAGAGGTAAAGAGTGTAGATGATGACGGTAACGTAACTACAAAGGAAGTCTTTACGCAG
>Ga0306906_1000398_pt1 | contig 17184 bp, 22 predicted proteins | sample AntRauTorcE11897_FD_190405 | JGI IMG/M metagenome (GOLD analysis project Ga0306906, IMG submission 190405) | Saline lake microbial communities from Rauer Islands, Antarctica - Metagenome Torckler E11 #897 (v2) (version 2) | ecosystem: Environmental > Aquatic > Non-marine Saline and Alkaline >...
TCCCGGACGTTGAGCCGCTCGACACAGACCCGGCGCGCTGGCTTCGGGAAGGTGAAAAGGTATTCCGGCGCGCTGACGGAAAGTACAAGGATGCGTACCTTGTGGCCGGAGACGTTATGGCTGCGCTGTTCCCTGAAGGCGTAACGCTTGAAGGCGCAGAAGACTTCCAACGCTTCGGAGTGCTGACGCAGATCGTCGGGAAGGTTACGCGCTACGCGATGACGCTGGAGGACGGCGGCCACGCTGACAGCGCCTTCGATCTCTCTGTATACGGCTCGATGCTTCGAGCGATTACCAAAGAAGGAATCCAAGAATGACAATCCAAGAACTGTTCAAGATGGGGATGAAACGCGACCTGAGCGAGATCCGCGAGCCGGGACCGGGAGAGGTTCTGGACCTTGGTGCGGGCAACGAAGGGATCGACTGGGCAACGCCGCTCGACCTTCCCCGTTGGGACGCGGAGCTGTGCGATATTCCGAGGAAGGACGAGAGCGTTGCGGCCATCTACGCCTTCCACTTTTTCGAGCACTTCACCGGCCGTCGCGCAATCGAGCTTCTCCGGGAGTGCGAGCGCGTTCTGGTTCCCGGCGGCGTCCTCACGATCGTCGTGCCGCACAGGCTTGGCTCGATGGCGTTCCACGACCTCGACCACAAGAGCTTCTGGTGCGAGGATACGCTGAAGACGCTACTGGGCAACCCGTATTACGACAAGCACGGCGAGTGGAAAATGTCGGTGACGTTTAGCATGATCGCCGGAGTCGTCGAGCGCAACTTGTGCCTGATGGCGCAGCTCGTAAAGGACGGTGAGCAATGAACCTCTTTGCCGTCTTCGATACTGAGACGACCGGGATACCAAAGCACCCGAACGCAAAGGACGAGGTTCAGCCGCGCATTATCGAATTTGGCGCGGCGCTCGTCGATTACACAGGGAAGGTGTACAAGGAGTTCGAGTGCCTTTTCAACCCCGGCGTAAAGCTGGAGCCGATCATTACAAAGATCACAGGGCTCACTGACAAGGATCTCGCGGACCAACCTACGTATGAACAGCAAGCTGCAGAAATTCGGACTTTCTTCGGAATGGCTGAGGCGGTAATCGCCCACAACCTTCCATTTGATTCGACAATTCTGGATTTAGAGGAGAAGCGGCTGGGCAACGAGTCGTTCCCGTTCCCGTACATCAAATTGTGCACAGTCCAGGAGAATGCTGAGAGATGGGGCAGAAGGCCCAAGTTGACAGAGATGTACGAGGAGGTCACAGGGGAGAAGTTGGCCCAGTCTCACAGGGCTCTGGACGACGTACACGCGCTTGTCGAGGTTTGCATCAAAACAGGACTGCTACATGAAATCCATACCGCAATTGAAAGTCAGAACTGAGTATTCATTCCGCTCCGCCTTCGGTCCTGTCGATAAGGTCGCGGCGCGGCTGGAGGAGATCGGGTGCCCGGCCGCCGGGATCGTTGACCGCGTTGGGACGTGGGGACACGCTGCTTGGGAAGGCGCGCTGAAAAAGCGGGATATTCCAGCAGCCTTCGGCGCTGAGTTCGTTATCCCCACGGAAGACGGCCGGAAACCTACTTGCTGGGTGCTGGCGGAGAACCTTCGTGCCTTCTATCGGCTTTCGTCAAGCAACCCTTCTACGCCACGAGAGATGGCCGAAGCGACAGGCGTGATCCGATTCGCCGGAGCTGCGCTCACGGACCCGGACGCATTCGACTATATCGACCTCAACCCGCGTTCGATCGGCGAGTGTCTCCGGCGCGTTAAGCTGGCGGAGGAAACTGGGAAGCCGATGGTGCTGACGAGTGACAACGACTATCCCGCGCCGGGCGACCGGGACCGCTTTCTGGCTTGGGACGACTCGAAGAAAATGACGCCGCAGCATATCCTCGACGCTGACGAGATGCGCCGCGCGTTCTGGTTCCTCTCCGACGAAGTGTACAGCCAAGCCCGGCGTAATACTTTCGAGGTAGCGGAGCGCGTCGCTGGTAAGTCGCTCGAAGCTGCGCCTATGATCTGGGCTCCCGGCGATCTCGCCGCAGAGGTCGAGGAAGGCCGCGAGGATCGGTTGGCGCAGGGCGTTATCCCGGAGTGGACAGACGTTTACCAGAAGCGCCTCGAACGCGAGTTGGAGTTGATAAAGCACAAGGACTATGAAAGTTATTTTATTGTGGTCGCGGATCTGGTAAAGTGGGCGAAGACGAAGATGCTTGTGGGCCCGGCTCGCGGCTCCTCTGCGGGCTCTCTCGTGTGCTACCTTCTCGGAATAACAGAGGTGGACCCGATTGTCCACGAGCTTATTTTTGAGCGGTTCATCGACATCAACCGGGACGACCTCCCTGACATTGATATCGACTTCAACGACAAAAAGCGCGACATGGTCTTTGACTACCTCGCGGACAAGTACGGCGTCGAGAACGTCGCAAAGATCGGATCGGTGAACCGGCTCAAGCCGCGATCGGTCATGGCACACGCAGGGAAGAAACTGGGCATCCCAGCCGGGTCCACATTCGCCGTCCTCAACGTGCTGGTTGAGCACTCCTCCGGCTCCTCGCTTTACGGTCAGGCGCTCCGGGATACGATCGAGAACACGAAGCCCGGCCAGGAGTTCGCGGCCCGGTATCCCGAAGGCCAGTTGATCGGCGAGTTGGAGAACCACGCGAGCCACTCCGGCGTTCACGCCGCCGGGATAATCGTTGCCAACGAGCCTGTTATTGAGTTCTGTACCGTCCGGGACGGCGTTGCGCAGATCGACAAGAAGGACGCAGAGCACCTCAACCTCCTGAAGATCGACGCGCTGGGCCTTCGGACGCTCGGAGTGATCGAGGATACCGGCCGTATCACGAACGAAGAATTGTATGCGATGCGCTTCGACGACCCTGATGTGCTCCGCATCTTCGATGAGGAAAAGTTCTCAGGGCTGTTCCAATTCGAGGGAGCCGCGCAGCGCCGGGTATCGGTCCAGATCCCAATTACCTCGTTCAAAAAGATCGACCATGTCACAGCTTTGGCGCGGCCCGGCCCTCTCGGTGGTGGCGCGGCGAACACCTACATCAACCGGAACCTTGGCCGCGAGGAGGTCGCATACAGGCACCCGTCAATGTCAACCTATCTCGCCGATACAATGGGCGTCGTTCTGTATCAAGAGCAGGTCATGCGGATCGTCCGGGAGATCGGGCAATTCAGCTGGGAGGAGACCAGCATTGTGCGGAAAGCGATGAGCGCGAGTAAGGGCAAGGAGTTCTTCAACGAGCGTGCCGCGCGCTTCGCAGAGGGTGCGAGGGCGCAAGGGATCTCCGACGAAGACGCCCACGGGATCTGGGAGGAGATCTACAACTTTGGCGCGTGGGGTATGAACAAATCGCACACGACGAGTTATGCCATGATCTCGTATTGGTGCGCCTACATGAAGCGATACTTTCCGATTGAGTACGCGGCCGCGTGTCTCCGATCGGCGAAGGACGACGAGCAAGCTGTGGAGATCCTCCGGGAACTCGTCAAGGAGGGCGTCCCATATGAGCCGTTCGACCCGGAGCACTCCGAAGCTAACTGGACGGCGAAGGAAGGGAAGGTGTATGGTGGATACACAAACCTCGTCGGGATCGGCCCGGTCAAGGCTCGCAAATATATTGAGAAGCGCGACGCTGGCGGACTGACAGAAAAGGATCTGGAAGACCTCGCCGCGAAGCAGGTCAAGCATCAGGATCTCTGGCCAGCGCACACGCTGTATGGGGACGTATACCGCAACCCGGAGCTGTACAACATTCGTGGCCGGGTCCGGGAGTTCACGACTCTCGACGACCAGGAGAACGGCTGCGTGGTGGCTCGCCTCGTTAAGAAGTCGCGCCGGGACGACAACGAGAACGTCCTGATCAACAAGCGAGGCGGCGAGGTGCGGAAAGGCCAAACGCTTTTCCTCGATATGTTCGTGGTCGACGACTCGACGAGCAAGCCGGTGACTTGCCGGATACGGCCGCGCAACTGGGACGCTTTCGGCGAGATCGTCGCGGACAGAGCTGTGGAGGGACAGGACTGGTTCCTGATTCGCGGCCGCTGGCTCAAAGACTTCTCAATGATGATCGTTGACAAAGTGAAGTGCCTCACCAACCCGGAGATGTTCACATGAGGAAGAAAGAGCAGCGCGTTTGGGACTCCCTGAAACGGAATAAGCCGCGCCACATCGAGCTGGAGCGAATCGAGAACCTCGTTGGGGAGGGAATCCCGGACGTATTCGTGTGTGCGCTGGCGCGTATGGCTTGGTGCGAGCTAAAGGCTGCGACGGTCCCGGCGCGCGCTTCGACCCGTCTGCTGGGCTCCGAAGGGCTCCGGGTAAGTCAGCTGAACTGGCACAGCACCGCCCGGCATTTTCGGCTCCCGGTTTATACTCTCATCAGGGACGACAGCAAGCTGCTTTACCTCGTCCACTGCGACCATTCGGAGGAGTTGAATGAAATGACCCAAGCTGAAGTCGCGGCCGTGTCCGTTGCGTCGAGTTGGGAAGAAATCTACACAGTGTTTGAAAAAGGATCGAGCTATGAAAACTGAACCGATGGCCCACCAGAAGGTAGGTGGCGAACTCCTCGCGGCCAACCCGGAGTTCTTCGGGCTCGGAGCGGAGCAAGGCACCGGGAAAACGTGGATGCTGCTCGAAGACGCGGAGCGCCAATGGAGAGAGAAGCGGGCAACCGGCATTCTCGTTATCGCTCCGAAGGGCGTTCATACCAACTGGGTCCGTCGCGAAATCCCGACGCATCTGGAGATCCCGGTTGCCGCTGATTATTACATGTCTGGAGCCGGGAAGCGCCGCGCCCGGAACTGGGAGGCGTTGATGGAAAAGAACGACCGCTGGCTGGCTGTCTTCGCAATCAACATCGACGCGCTGAACACGCCGAACGGTTACAAGATCGCCGCCCAGTTCCTGAAGGCGCACGACGCGGTAATGATCGTGGACGAGTCGAGTCGGATTAAGAACCCCGGCGCGGCCCGGACCAAGAAGGCTGTCAAGTTGGGGAGGCTCGCGACCTCTCGCCGGATCGCCTCCGGGACGATGATGACGCAAGGCCCGCAGGATCTGTTTGCCCAATTCGAGTTCCTGAAGGAGAATGGCGCGCTGCTGGGCACAACGTCGTTCCGGGCGTTCGTTGCGGAGTACTGCCAGACGCTCCCGGCGGACAACCCCATTGTGGTCGAGGCCGCGCGCAAATCAGGCTTCTCTCCGCAGATCATCGCTCGCGACTCGGAAGGCCGCCCCATCTACAAAAATCTGGAGAAGCTCCGGGAGCTGATGGCGCCGTATGTGTACAGGGTGCTAAAGGCGGACTGCCTCGACCTCCCGCCGAAGGTCTACCAGAACCACTATTTTGAGCTGCCACCGGCGCAGCGGAAGGTCTACGAAAGCGCCAAGCACGAACTCCGGTATGAGCGCGACAGCGGCGAGATCGACAAGTTCACCGCGCTCACGAAGCTGAACAAGCTCCGCCAGATTACCTCCGGCTTCATTATGCTCGACGGCGAGGCAACGGAACTCCCGGAAGACTCCGCGCGGCTCTCCGCTTTCAAGGATCTGATTGAGGATGTCGACGGGCAATTCATCGTCTGGGCTGTGTACCGGGAGGAGATCCGCCAGATTGTCGAGGCGCTAAAGGCCGCCGGCATCAACGCGGTCGAGTACCACGGCGGCGTTAAGGAGAAAGAACGCGAGGCAGCCATTGACGACTTCCAGAACGGCGTTGCCACCGCCTTCGTCGGGAACGCTCAAGCTGGCGGGATTGGGCTGACGCTAACAGCCGCGCAGACAGCGATTTACTACAGCAACGACTTCTCGCTGGAGCTGCGGCTACAGTCGGAGGATCGTTGCCACCGGAAGGGAACAAAGGGCACGGTCCGGTATATCGACCTTGTTGCGGTCGACTCGATCGACGAGCATGTGGCCACGTCGTTACAGCGCAAAGGCGAGGTCGCGGATTTTGTGATGAATAATCTGTAATTATTTTCGTCAAAACTGTTGATCTTTGTGCAGCAAAAGGAGATAATAGATGTAAGTTGAGAACACACAGAACTAAACAGAACTGGAGAAAGCTGATGCCCGCACCTAAGTCAAGCAACCGCAACGATGCTTTCAACGTCCTGTCCGAGACTTCCGGCGAGACGATCGACTGGACCAAGGGCAAGGCCAAGCGCGCCTTCCTGATCGTCGAAGTCGTCCCGGCGTAATCGAGGAGCCCGGTGAAAGCCGGGCAAATTATTTTCAGCAGAATGCTTTACTTTTGCTGCCAAAAAGCCGATACTTTGAATACATCGAACGAAAACAGAACTGGAGAGAGCGCCATGAAAGTTGAAATCGTAATCCTGAGCCGCGACGGAAGCCGCGAGATTGGCCGCCTCTCTGGCGAGAAAGTCGGAACCACTCCCACCGGGCTCGTCCGGGTCCGGCTCGACGATACCGGCAAGATCAAAGCCGTATCAGCCCGCTCAGTGGTCGAGGTGGCGGAATGATCCGCTCCTTGACTCTCGTCCTCGCGGCGTTCGCGCTCGCCGGTTGCGAAGATCCGCAGCTGGAAGCCGATCAGTATTGCGAGATGGTAAAGTTGTACCAGACTTCCGGCGGCGAGTACGGCTGGCCGGACTACAAACAGAACTACGAGGAGAATTGTAATGGATAAACACGAACTCAGCATCAAGATCGCGATTGAACCTGTGTGCATGCTGCTACAAGGCGCGGACGTCAAAGAGGTCGCGGACGCAACAGGCGTCACCCAGCCCACGATTCGCCGCTGGCGGGACCAAGGCGTGAAACGCCCCGGCCTGTACACTTTCGTAAACCTCGCCGCTCACTTCGACGTCAAGGTGACAATCCGGGATCTCCGGGCGCTCACCCGGAAGCGTCGCAGCCTTCGCGTCGTCGCGGCCCAGTCGTAAGGAGAACAGCATGGCCAACAAATTTGTTACCGCGATTATCGCCCGGAACGCGCCGCACCTCGACGAGCCGCAGGCGGCAGAGCTTTACGGGATGGGCGCATGGGAGTTCGAGCGTTGGGCCACCACTCTCGACGATCCCGGCATGGCGGATCTCGTCGTTCAGCTTCAGGAATGGGAGAAAGAGGCCAAAGACCTTCTTGGGCTCCGGGATATGCGCTGTAACCCATGCCTCGTGGAGTTTGCAGAGGACGGGCTGAAGGTCTGGGCCCGACGTATGCCCTTTGGCGAAAAGCTCGCTATGCCCACGACAGGAGCCCGTAAAGCCAGCAGCCCGTTCGAGGCTGCTATGATGGTGATTAACGGTCGCGAAAAGCGAGATTGAGCGCGCCGAGCCACATTGCGATCACGCGGCCCCAGAACGCGGCTGCGTCCCCCTCGAACACGCCTGAGTGCCGGCGCGCGGGAACGCTCCAGCGTTCCTCCGCCGTGTTCAGGTTGCTTACCAGAATCTGCTTCTCTGTAAACCCGTAGCGCCCAGCAGCGCCCCATCCGTGAGGGTGTAGACCTCCGAGAGAGACGAGCCGTGACCACCAGCGCCCGGCTTGTACAGCGATGTCGTGCGGGTTGTACAAATTGAGGACGTGGACGCCCTCCGGCCAGATCGTATCCCGGCGCATCGCAGCGTTGATCGTTACGACGGCCCGGACCTTCTCCGGGTAACGCTTGGCGACCTTATAACAGATCAGCGCGCCGTTGCTATGCCCGACGAGAACGGTGCCCGGCTCGATCGCCTCGCCAATCTTTCTGACCATCGCTGCGTTGCGGCACCGGAGCCGAAAGACGAATGTCCAGCCGTAGTCATGAACAACGACTGGCTCCGGGAGCGAAGGCCGCAGACGGGCGACAGTTTGCTTGCCGCCGTCTGCCACGTTGAATCCGTGGACCAAGTGTATCACTCGATTATGATCAGCAGATTGGTTGGCCTTGCCGGGCTCGCCTTCTCCCATGAGATCGGGACGCTGTTGCTGGGTTCTGAGCGGAGCCCGTCGAGGTCTACCGCGACCATGTAGCAATCAGTCGTTCCGTCATTTCGCGAGGTGGGCGGCTCCCACGAGAGCGTCTCAGCGGCCGCGACGCCGGAGAAAACGAGCGCGACGATCACGAACAGAAAGCGTTTCATGACTCACCCCGCGCAGCCGCTTCGATCCAATTCAGCGCATCGAGGATCGCCAGCTTTTCGTCCGGGTCCAACTCCTCTGCGCTGATCGCAGTCTCCAACCGCGCCTTTGCCAGCCCAAGGATCTCCCGGAGCGCCTGTTTGCTGATCGGGTCGAGGTTGTAGCTGTCGATCCGGTCCATGGCTCCCTCGTACAGCAGCCCGATCGTCACCGTGTCGGACGCCTCGACAAAGCTGCGAGCGTCGCCTACTGCGTCGAGCACCTCTGCCCGGCGGTCTGCGTCGCCGTCGATGACCTGCTGGGTCGACTTCGCGAGGAGGTAGTTCACAGCGAACGCTTCGCTGGTGCCGGATTCCGGGAGCGCGGAACAACCCACAAGGATTGCCGCGAAGACTGTTGCCAGTAAGATTCTCAGTTTCATCATAGTGCCCTCTTGCCTTCTCTGATGGCCGTCGCTGGGGTTAGCGATCGACCCGCTACGAGCGCACCGACTCTACAGCTACAGTGCGCGGTGTGTGTTAGGTTTGGCGCCTCAGCGCTGCGAACGACGCGCCTATGGCCACGTCAGTATATCCTTTCTCGCTATCGTCCGGGATGCGGCCCCAGCTCGCGACATATCGCTCATTTTCGTTGCAGCGAACGTCGAGGTGAAAGCCGGGCTCATTCCAGAATGGATAGAAGCCAATCCCGGTGAAGCCGCACTCTACAGCGAGGTCATAAAACTGCTGGGCGTCTTCCGGCGTCTCGATCCCTTCTGGCTTGACGTCGATTGCGTTGACTTGGCCGTAGCGATCGAAGTTGTGCTGGCTCGTGTCAACCTCGCCTTTGGATCGCCCGGCCGCGCCCGGATCTCTGCTGATGTGAATTGGCTTGCCCCAACGCTCCCGGAGCGCGTCGAGTCCGGTCAAGAGGCTCTTGTTCATTTGCTCGAACCAGCCGTGAAATTCCCAAGGTTCAAAATGCTTCATTGTATCGCTGCCGTTATCAAAGAAAGTTCTTCAGAGGTCAGTGGCGGCACCGACTCTCCCTGATAGGCGATAACCTCCGCCTTGTACATAATATAAATCGTGTCAACGCTGCTGAAGGACCGAAAGGTTCGCAAGAAATAAGCTGGAGTCATCCTGTATGTAAATTTCCCTTCAGTTGCTATGCGAGTTGGATAGTCGTTTATTGTAAAGCTGCGAGTCAGCGCCCCGACTTCCTCGTGTTCATCCGCCATCGCTCTCGTTGTAAAAGGCGATCCAAGGTATTTTGCATAGCAGAACGGCTCGCTGGTTATCGGCCGCGCCGCGATGTACTGCGTCACGGTGGTGAACCGGCTAACTGGCGTGCCTACAACGCTCTGCAGATTCTCAAGCGGATCTCTGGACACAAAGCCGCTTGCCTCGAACCGGAATTTCAAAACTTCTTGTGTACTGCTTCCAGTCACCTCGAACCGGCCACCATAAGCAAACGCGGGCAGGGAGATGGTTTCTTGGAACCCGTTGTAAACCGAATCCCAGTTCACGAACTTAACCCCGTCTATGTTCCAGCCGCCACCAACAACTACGCTGTCGATGTATTCGCGCGTTTTGAGGCCCGGAGGAAAGGAGTCATCTTCAGGTGAACAAGCTACAGCAAAAGACTCTGTGGTGACAGCACCGCCAAGCGTCTGGCTTTTGGAAGAGTCGTAACTTTCCATCGGCCCTACAGTTTCTACAACGTTGTGCAGTCCAAATATCCCGGAACCGCCCTCCGCCGCAACAACTGCAGGCGCTTGTTTCTTCCTCACCACAGCGAGGAATGGCGGCCGATCGTATAAGCCGGGAAAGCCCGGCGGCCGATCGGAAGAACTCAAGAACTCTTCCAGGAGTGTCTTGACGTAGCTCTTTGTAATCTGGTTTGCGTTCACCCGGACGTTCGGCCCGTATGCCACGACAGTGCCGATCGCATAGGAGTTGAGGAAGAAGACGTCGCTGTCCATGACTAGCTTCTGGCCTGTTGGGATCGGCGTTGATGGGATTAGCTCTGTGCCGGGATCGGAAGAGGTCCGGTCATCATTGTCCAGATAATAATATGGGCGCCCGTTCGTCCGCGCCTCTACAGCTGAGGTCTGGTTAGCCCATTGGCAGACAAAGTCCCCGGCCCACTTCCAAAAGTCGTACAGCCCATGCGGGTTGGTTATCGCGTAAGTGCTCCAGTCCACGAGCGTCTCGCCTTCCGGGACCGTTACCCCAAGATCAAGCTCCGAGCCCGGCACCAAAAGGTCGTCGCCCGCGCTGAGGTTTGGCGAGTAAATGTTCAAGTTGCGCTTCCTGGCAAAACCGTCGCAAGTGTAATCCGCTCCGAGACAGGTGCTTGGATCTTTGACGCGAGTGTGAAGGCGAAGCGCGGTGACGCCAAAGTTCACATCAAAGTCGCAATTCACCCCGACAAAAACCGCCTGCCCTTGCCCCGGAAGCGGAACCAGAACGAAGTCACCGGACTGAAAGTCAACGATGTTCTGGAACGCGCCTTCAAAGATTGGCATCAGCCAAGGACTCCGAATTTGTATAGAAGCGTCAGGCCGCCGAGGGTGAGCGAAGCCATGCCCAGCCCAACCGGGACAAAAACCTTCAGCATTTCCCACCGGCCGCTCGACTTCCCTTGCTCCGCTGCCATCTTCGCGTCGACATCAGCGGCCCGGACGTTCGCAGCTTTAAGCTCTGTCAGGATGCTGGTGCTATCGCGGTGCGTCTGCTCTTTCCAATCGCGTATGTCCTCGCGAAGATGAGCGATCGTTTCGTTGGTCGCGCTGACCCGCTCGTGGGCCTGAGCAGACGCCCGGTAAAGCTCCCGGATGTCGTGCTCATGCTCCTGCAAGCGGCCCCAGATTGGTTCGAGAGTTCCGCGCTTATAATTTCCAGAGTCCATCTCTAATGCTCCGGCGGTTCCTTCGGCCATTAACCCGCCTTAGACACGGTGTACTTAATCCCTCGGAACTCGACGCTGAAGCTGGGCATGTTCACCCGTTCCATGTCAGCGAGAATGTGGCGCAGCGGGACGTTCTCCGGCTGTCTCCTGTTCAAAAAACGCGCATCTTGGGTTTTCTCAGTTTTCTTTTCAGACATAAGACGTTCCTCAGATTGGGTCTGCTACAATATCCAGCGTTCCGCCGTTTGCTACGGTCAAAAGATACCTTGTTCCATCCGGGCTGTAAAGGTGAACGCCGCGTACGCTCGTGGCACTTCCCAGCTCAAAGTTCCGATCGCCGCCGTGGACTTGGTCTGCTTGGGTGGCTTGGGTTGCCGCGCCCAAAGCTACAGACTGCGAAAAGCCTGCTTGCGCCGATTTACCGATTGCGATACCTGTTGCCCCTACGGCGCTGGCGTTGTTACCAATCGCAATTTCCGAGTCTTGTCCTGTGGTGCTGTCGCCAGCTTTAGCATCGTAACCAAGCGCAACCGCTCCGGGACTTCCCGCGCCTTCATCGCCGTTTTTGTCAGAGTCGTGGCCAACGCTTATCGCCCCGACATAGTTGGCGCCGTTGCTGTGGCTCCCGATCGCGATGGTATCTTGCGCGTATGCGCCGCCTCCCTCGTCACCGATGTTAATAGCATACGGCCCTTGTGCACCAGCGCCGCCGATGTTGATTGTAAAACTCCCGAAAGCGCCGCCGCCGCCGATGTTAACAGCTCTTTCGTCGTCATCGTTGACTGTGTAAACGCCGCCAGCACCAACGTTGACGGAATAGGAAAGGCCTGTGCCGTACATACCGCCGATGCCAACGTTGACATTAGCCCTTCCTATGTCACTATCCCCGTTTCGTCCGATTGTAATTGTTTCCTCTGCGCTGGCGTTAAGGCTGTCAGACGGAAATCTTGGGTTACCAATAACCACAGTTCCAAAGGCGTCTGTACCAATGCTGCCGATGTTAATTGCCTTGTCTGCAAACGCGCCGCCTTCATTGCCAATACTGATCGAAGCAGCCGCCTGTTCTTGCGAGTTCGGGAACGCGCCGAAGTTGCCAATGTTTATGCTTCCCCACTCCGCGCCTCCGGAGCCAAAGTTGATAGAATCTTGACCTCCAGCGCCGCCGCCGCCAACTGATATACTGTTCTCCGGCGTTATGCGGTCAACACCGCTGCCGCCAAGGGAGTAAATACCGCCACCGCCGATGTTGACCGCGTTACGGGATCTTGAATTGGAGGTTTCGGACGGCGCGCCGTCGCCTGCTCCGCCGTTGCCGATGTTGACAGAATCATCCCCGTAAACGCCACCGAGCCCCGGCGTAACATTGACCTGATTCGTGTTGTTAATATCGGACGCGCTTGCGCTTCCCGGAATCGTCGCCGGGACGTTGCCCTTGGATGGCGCGAGCGTTACGCGGATTGGCTCGTTTTCACCGCTGTAATCAATCGGAGATCCCGCAGCGCCCGCTGTAAATCGCGCTTGGACCGGAGTACCAGCAGGCCACGCCTTTGCCGTTGTGCCTTCTTCTCCTCGCGTTACCGTCAGCGTGGTCCCGTCCGGCGCGGCAAAAACATAGATAATCTCGACCTCAGCAAGCGTTCCTCCGCTGCTTTCGGCTTCGAGAGTAAGCACAACGAACAAGCCAATGTCGTCGTAATCGAAGGTCCCGAAGCGGACTCCGTCGGGCTGCCTCAGCGGAAGCGCGGAGATCAGCGAAGTGTCAGAGATGGTGATGCTTGTCGATGAGTTCGTTATATCCGCAGCAAGCGCGTCTACAAAGTTGTCAAGAAAAAGTCTGCCGTTCATGGTATCCCCTACGCGATCCGAGTTTTGATGGTTGAGCCGGTGCGGTATAGCCGCCCGATCTCGACGCCTTCCGCTTCCGCTGCTGTGTCGTCTGCGGCCTCTGGGAGCACGCTAAAATCGAGTTGCCCCAGCAGCGTCTCCGGGCTCACACCTTTGAGCGTTCCGATCGGCTCGTTTGCCAACCAAGTCGTCTCTGCATTCTTCGTCAGCTTAATGTGGTAGAATCCGGGCGCAGCGTAAAAGAGCACTCTGCCGTCCGCTACCGTTACAAGCGGGTTGGTAATCGAAGCGCCGCCCAAGACGTCAGAAAAAAGATCCGCCAGCGTATTGTCGCCTGACTGTGGGTTCGTCCGGTCGACCGCGTTGTACACTGTAACCGTCACAGCGTCTTGAGCGATGCCGGTATCAGAGCGAATATATTTGAGCCACTTGTCGAGGAACACACCGGACGTTTCTTGCGCTTGGACGCCGTTGAGCGGTGTGCTGTTTAGCGGCGAGGCGTTAAGAGTCATGGCGTGCCCTCTGGCGGATTATTAAAAATCAGTTGAAGCGTCCGGGTTTCAGTGAAGTCTGTAAAAGTAACAGAGGTCATTCGATCTATGGTGACGGTCGCGCCGTTGCCGCTTATCTCCACCTGCTCAACCTCGCGTTCAATCTCTGTCCAAACTTGATCCGCCAAAAGATCCGACTGCCCCAGCAAATCGTCCAGCGGAATGTCCTCGCGGCGTCCATCTGGACGGGTTGTTGTGAGGCGAAAGGAACAGGACATTATACAGCCTCTGTAAGCTCGTCTTCACGCGTTACTTCGACCGCGCTACCGGACGTTATATTCACCGTTGCTTCGGCAATACGGGTTCCCTCCGACCCAATCAGCGCAATAGTCGTAACGTCGAATGTGATCTCACCGCTGGTAAAGATCGCTGTTGAAGTAACGGTGGCGACTCCGGCCGCGACGGTGTAGCTGGCGCTGATCGTTTTCGCAAGCTCATCTCCGACTCCCGCGCCTTCAATCTGAAGCTGCGCGAACGTCTCGGTGCTATTGCCCAGCCACAGGTTCGCGGTAAGCTCAAGCCCAGCGTCAAGGATCGCGTTTTTGATGCGCTCCCGCTTGCCTGTGTCGAGGTAGCGCAGGTTGATGTGCCCGCTCCAGCCTTTATTTTTCATAAGTAACTCCCGTCAATTGTTTCATTTTACGTTCGCGGCCCGGTTTTATCAAGCTGTTCCGGGAGTCGCGCCGTTAATCGTCCCGTCATTATTGTTCCCGCTTACATCCGGCAACGTGCTGCCTGAGATCCCGCTCATGTCGTACTTCGCAACGGTTGTTGGGCCGCCGATCGAGGCGTTGTTGATAATTTCTACAAGGCTGATTTCGCCCTCGAAGAAACGCTGGAGCGGCGATGAATTTTCTGCGCCGATCGTATTCGTGTACATTCCAGTAAGCGGCTGAATGTCCGCGTTCGTTGTAGCTCGCAGAACGCCGTCCACTCGCAGCTCCAGCCGATCGCCTTGAACAGAGGTAAGCTCTACATCGTGGAACTCGCCATCAAAGTAGTCTTGATTATCCGCGACAACTGTGACGGGATTCCCGCCGCTGTCTACCGTCCGCGCTACAATCGCGTTGTTGGGGAATGAGCTATGCCCGCCGTTGATCCAGATGATGACAGACCTTGTAGTGAAGTCCCCCTCTTGGTTGCTGTAGACTGTTAGCAGGTCGCCAGAGTTTTGCCCGCCGGTCGCCTTGAATCTCGCCTTAACGGTAAAGCTCAGGGCGTCCAGTGAACCGTCATTCGGGATGCTGACAGAATCATTTACGCCGTCAAACGACAGAATCGGCTCCGCCGTCGAGGCAGCTGTGGTCGTCGATCCCCAACCCGTCGCATCACTAACCGCTACCGGGTCGAGAGGCGCGCGGGGATCGAATGTGATGTCATCTGTTGGGTAAAGACCGGAGCCCGGAACAATTGTGCTCTCAATCGTAACGCTCTGCGCCCAGCCGAAGCCGTCCGCGATATTCGGGAGCAAGGCCGGATCTGTCGTTGTGCTATCGGACCAGCCTTGCGAGCCTCCGAAGTTTGCTTCAGTAACATCTATGCGCGTTTCTGACCGCCAGCCTTGCCGCTCCGACGCTTCCGAAGCGCCTGCGAATACTCCGAAGATGCCTGTGGAGATCCCCAAGACTTCTGCCGGGTGCGCTGAACGACGTTCGAGCCGCTCCACCCGGCGGCCGATCTCATACGCAGGATCGACCTGCGAGCGGCTCCGGCGCGCTCCGACTTGTACGGCTTCGCCCTCCACAATTTCGTATGGGCTCGTCAGCGAGATCTGAACCGATAGGTCATTGCCGTCCGTGGTCCGGGTTACGCCAGTGACATAAAGCGCCGCGCTGAACTCCGGGTTGTCCAAGAAGACGTCGACGACTTGATCAGGAATCCAGCCAACGCCGATCGTTCCAAGCGAGAGATCCGCCGCCGGAGTCGACCGGAACGAAAGCATTTCATCCAGCAACTGGGTCGCTGCTTTTACATTCAGCCCGCCGTTATCCGAGATTGGCGGAGCGTCCCGGCGGCCGTACTTCAAAATGCTCGTTTCGTCGAGGCGCTGGACCCAGACGAGAACACGCACCACGATGTCGATCGTAATGGAGGAAGGCGCTGGCGGGACGTCGACGAAGCGCGATTTGTTAAGGCGCACGATGCCTTCCTCAACCTCGACTTGATCGACCTCGAAGCCTTCGTCATTCCAATACTGCTCTTTGATCGTGGGCGTTCCGACGATCTCGAAGCCTTTGATCAGCGCCGGGTCAAAGATAAGGCCGCCGATACAGTCTTGGTCTTCGACGTCGCGACGCACGCTGATCGTCTTGTAGGAAAACGCCTGCATGCGATAGACGTTGAACACGCCTTCGAGCGATTGTTTGAGGCGGAGTGTATCGCCTTCGATGCGTCGGAAGGATTGGTCAATCGGCGGCCCGGCATTAGCGATCGGATCAAAGAACTGGAGAACGCCGCCCCGGATCTTCCAAGCCCAACCGGTCAGATTGCAGACCTCATCCATGAGATCAAAAAGGCTGTCGAATTTGCTGGCGTATTCTTCGATGATCTTCGGGTTGTTATCGACTCCGGCGAGGCTTATGCCTTGGAGATCGAGGCTGTTGGGTGCGTGACGCTGCCACGCCTCCAAAACGATCTGGCTGGCTGGCGTCGCTTCCCAGAAGTCGAGGAAGCGGGTGCTGCTCGCGACGAACTCGACAGACCGGCACTGGACTCGCTTGAAGGTGTAATCGCTCGCGCGGTTTTCCGTAACGTCGGTGACGATCGCCTCCCACGTTTGAGTCGAGCCACCAACCGCCTGGGACACGTCGACAATCGCGCCGATCTCGCAAGAATCATAGGCGGCATCTTGGCCGCCGGTCTGGAGTCGTTCAACCGCGAAGTCAATTGCTGTTACACGATCGCTGGAACTCTCCTTGATTGAGAGATCGTGAACAAACGCCGGGAATCCTTCAATTGTTACTGCCTGAGTAAAGTCGTTGAAGACCGGCATCAAAACGCCCCTGACATTTCGAGCCCGCGCCGCCGCATCCGGTCCAGCATGTCTTTGTCGTCGCGGATTATAGCGTGCCTCATGTCCACAGTGGTGTTTCCTCCGGCGGTTGAGGCTCTCCCAGCGGTCCCGCCAGAAACGTCCACCTCTGGCGCTACGCGGCCGTTGATGCCTGCGAGCGTTCCGTTGACGCCTTTGACGAGGCGCTCTGTATCTTTTATCGACTGGTCTGTCATGTTCCCAAACTCGCCGATAACGCCCCGGACCATATCCGGGATAATCGAGTTGCCGACGACGGCCATGAACATCGACTTAATCGAGCTGATGACGTTTGCCGCCATATTCTTCACATAGTTTACGACCTGCGACACCATGTTCTTAACGGCGTTCAGCGCCATCGCCCCCATGTTCTGGAAGAACTGGACGACCTGTTGAACCATGTTCGATACGAAAGCTAAAACCTTGCCCGGAAGCGCGGCGAAGAACTGGGCAATCTCGTTTAGCTTCTGCCCGAGAAACGCCACAGCCTGAGCCGCCATCTGCTTCATGGATTCCCAGATATCAGAGAAGAACTCAGAGAAGGCGGCCATGACAACTTCCCACCCGCCGAAGTGCTCGACGATCGCTTGTACAGCTTTGACCAGGAGATAGATTCCGACAGCGACCAAAGCGACAATCGCAAGAATCGGCCCGAAGGCAACGACGATCGGAACCAGCGCCGGAGATAGCGCCAGCGCGGCGACCTTGAGCGCGACGAAGACTTTGATGGCTCCTCCGACGAGCCCGATGACCTTGCCGAGAACGATCAGGA
>Ga0306906_1000409_pt1 | contig 16831 bp, 22 predicted proteins | sample AntRauTorcE11897_FD_190405 | JGI IMG/M metagenome (GOLD analysis project Ga0306906, IMG submission 190405) | Saline lake microbial communities from Rauer Islands, Antarctica - Metagenome Torckler E11 #897 (v2) (version 2) | ecosystem: Environmental > Aquatic > Non-marine Saline and Alkaline >...
GTAGAAGTCATATCTGGTGATTTATCATTGAAGCCATCACGATTGATTTGAGTCGCAGTCATAATAGGAATTTCAAATTCCACAGCGAGACCACGAAGCTCTTCGGCGATTGCTTTAATGTACGTATACGAATTCACTCCTGCCATTGATTTATATCTGGAAGATGCACAGATATTGATATAGTCGATGAAGACGAAGTCAGGATTAAATTTTTTCTTCTGTTTGAGTTCTTTAAGCAAATGTCTGAAGTGGCCAGAGTGAGCTGCGCTAGTTGGGTATTCTTTCGCAAAGAATCGACCATGAGTCTTTGACTTAACTTTATCAACCTTTTTAAGATACTGTTCTTTAGAAAGTTTCTCAAGATCATCTGTCGATATATCGAGAAGGTTAGCCTCAACACGTTGCATCACCAATTCTTCTGCCATCTCCATTGTGATATACAGAACATCTTTACCTTGCTTGAGTAATTCACCCGCAAGATAACACATCATAGCAGACTTGCCCACATTCGTGCCCGCTAGGATACAGCTTAATGCTTTTCGTTTATGCCCACCATTTGACAATCGGTTTAGAGCAGACAGAGAAAATGGAACTCTAGCATCTTCGTCTGTATACATGTCATGACGACGGTCAGCATCATCAAAGAACTCCATACCAATCGTAGTGTCAAACGATACAGACAAAGCATCATCCAACATGTCAGGAATAGCATGAGCATCTAACTCTTTATCATTTCCATCAAGAATGTTAATTGATCGGTAGATCGCAGAATAAAGTTTCTTATTCTTACAGTAATCTTCTGTCTCGTCTACAAGCCAGTCAATGTTAGGAAGATCATCTTTATCATTATAGCATTCATCAATCAGTTCGACAATCTCAGAGAATTCACCTTCTGAAATAGATCTCTTCTGTAGGGAGATTGCTAAAGCATCAAGATTAGGAACGGTATTGTATTTGTCGAATAGTTCTTTATACGTTTCAAATAGTGTCTTTTGATATCCATCAAAATATTCACTCTCAAGATAAGGTAAAACTTTTCGAACAAACTCATCAGAATATAGTAATGCTTTAAAGATGGATTGTTCTATTGATACCATGAGAATCCTTATAGAAAAAGAAGGTCCGTTTAAGAACCCTCTATTATATCATTGTTTATTGGATTATTCTTCAGAATTAAGAATCTCTCCAGTGTCTTCATCAAGTTCTTCGCCGTCGTTGAGCATATCATCGATCTTGCTCTGAAGCAAAGGATCACCACCACCGAGGCAATACATACTCTTAACAGCTTCAATGAATGTTGTATCTTTCAGTATAGGGTCCCAGAATTTTGTAGTTGATGTTTCTTTACGACGCCAGTTTTTATCGTCTTCAACATTTGCTCTTGCATACCAACCCATCTTAGGTTTAACAACATGCCCTGTAGCAATCGCAATATCAAGTAGACCAGAATAAGTATCTAAGCCACTGCCATAAAGAACTTCAAATGGAATCGCTGACTTCTCTCGAATAGTACGAGACTTTTCAACGTTAAGAATGAACTGCCAACCGATAACATCTTTACCTTCTTTGATCTGCCGTTTACCGACAATGAATACGTTGTTAGCAGAATACATTGGTCCAGTGTTATGAGTGATAACACCATTTTCTAGTACATAGTTTTCTTCATCTCTAACAGAGATATCATATACATTATGCTTACCGATTCGTTCAACACTTTTTACTTTCATTTAGCACCCTTCTTAGCTTTAATTTGAGCATCATCTCCGGGTTTAAGGTCTTTTGCTTCTACCCACTGATCATTTACAAGGAACTTGTGATTTTCACTACATTCCACAATAAATCCATCTTCAAACTCTACAGAGATACATTGTGGATTTCCATTTTCTAAAGTTTTTGGATTCCAAGTCTGGTATACTTCTTTCATACCATTCTTAGTAGCAACAAACTCACCTACTTCAATATCTTCAATATTCTTATATGATCCTTGTGCTGTAAGAATACGAGTACCAGGAAGTAAGCAACCACCTGACATAATCTGTTTCGGTGCACCCATTGATCCCATATCATCATAAGTATGCATAATGCCAATCATTGACATTTCACATCGATCAAAGTAAGGAGTTGTGATACGAAAGAATGCTTTCAGAGCCTTAGCACGTGTACCCATATCAGCAGCAGGATTGTCAGACATTGCATCTCGTACTTCTTTGATAGACGCAAGGTTACCAATTGAATCCACAAAGACAACAAACCTTGGTTTATCTTCTTCTTTTTTAGCGGATTCATATTCTGCACGAATGTCTTCAAGCTTAGTGACCAAGTCAAACTTTAACTCTTCAACGTTCATCACTGGAACATAGATAACACGCTCAACATCAATGCCTACTGATTCAAAGTACTCTTGTGAAGCACCACCTTCAGAATCATAGAAGATCATGTGAGCATCAGGATAAGCATCGAGATACGCCTTACACGCAATCAGACCAAACAGAGTTTTGAATGACTTGGATTTACCCGCTAGACAAGTAACACCTTGATTCAGTCCACCATTTAATAGATCACCACTGAAAGCAAGGTTAAGACCATACACTCCAGTGTCATGTAGTTTCTTTTCCTTTTCTAGTATTTTTGAAAATTTACCAGCTCCATAGAGCTTTGTTGATTTTGCAAACTTATCTGCTAAACCCATATATGATTCCTTAGTGAAGTGTATTAAACAGTTTGTTCTTTACCTTTTCTTTGTCTAGTAAACCTGCATCTCCTAAAACATCAACGACCTCTGTCATGAATTGCTGATAGTAGATAATACCACTTTTCTTTAGATACTCTTCTACACTAGTTAAACGCTTCTTGACGTTGTCTTGAGATGAGTTAAGAAATTCAGTATCTTCGGCAATACTACTTGCTACCATATCAAGCAATTGAATATCGTATTGTAAACTTTTATGAAGCCTTGTAGTTAGATATGAAGAAACTTTCTTATCTTCTCCATCGGAAAAGATTGAAAAGTCAGATTTAATCAAATCTTCATGTCCTTCATCAGGAGCTTCGATTTGAAATAACATTTGATCAATAAAGCATATTGTATTTTCAGCCGTATCAAAATCAATCGTAAACATATATTCATCAGCTGAACTTACTGCTTCGTTTACTGTCTCTGATACACCTGTCTTAGTGCTACAAGTCGTAAGTAGCTCTCGAAACAAATCCTCTTTTCCAGAGTTTGATTCTAATGTAAGTATAAGTTTTGCCATAAGTGTCTCTTTGCTATTGAGTGAATATGATATATTGTAACACACATCTATTAGATAATGATATCAAAAGCTAAACATATCAACTTTTTCTTCTTCCGAATATCGAATCACATCGAGATAGATACGAAGTGGTTGTAAGAATGACTTTTCTAGCATAAGCTCACGATTTACATATTTTTCGAGTTCAAATTCTTTTGGAAGATAAGTGTCAAATCCGATTACATCAACACTTGTAGGATTAGGCATTTTCAGTTCAACGAACTTGATTTTATTTCCATCAGTGATAGGCTCGATTCGTTTAAGATTCAATTTCTTTATCATTTGATTATGATTAATCGCAGCTTTAACATTCTTTGGTGTACCGCTCTTAAACAGTTTATCTTCATCGTACCACTTACCAATATTGTTAACACCACGTGGCATTGCAATATCATTGATAGATAAAGAGTGGAATTCATCTACGATCTCTTGAACACGCTTCTGTAGTGTTTCTTCTGATTCATTAATACATACACGGTAGCATTCTTTCAGATATGTTCTAGCCCATTGTGGAGTGCTAGACTTAACTGACTCCATACCCATAATTTTATAGTAGGGATCATTAAGATAGCGAGTACCTTCATCGTCAAATACAGACATGACATATTTCTTTTTGCCTACCCATACTGCGCGATTGGATATGATCTCTCTACTCCAAAACATACGCTGCTCATAACAGTTCATATAATCAGCAAGCTCTTGACAGCGTTCTTCAATCTTAGGTTGAATCACTTCGTCTGAGAAATGTTCAATTGTATTAAGTAGCTTAGCACGATCCATATCTTTAAGCGTATCAACAAACGGCTTGATCGTAAAGTAACCAGAGTCAGTATCACTGTAAATCCAGAAAGCTTGCTTTGAATCAAATATCTTCTGTAAGAATTCATTGATGTAGCTACATGTCCAGCGATTGATCAATTGTCCTGACATGGTGATAGCTTCAGCATTCTCTACCTTATAGTATAAGAAGTGTTTGTTACCAAGAGCACCATAGCCACCGTTAAGTAGAATCTTCAGACCCATCTGCATGTTATTAGCAGCAGACTCTAAAGCATCATATTTATCTTTATCAGATTTGCTTCCACTTTCATCAGCATCAACATTCTGTTGTTTATAGCCTAGCATCTTTTTCTTGTATGATTTACGTTCAGAATATATTTCACGTTTGATTTCAGAAAAGAAAGACATTCGATCTGTACGATAGCATTCACCGTTTGCTGCAATAGTCATATCTGTTATATTTAAAACATCCGATAAGTCTTTAGACATATTCTCATTTAAGAAATAGTTAACATTGACTTTATCTATTTCTTTTTTAAAATCGTTCTCTAAGTATTCTTTAAGTTCTAATAATCTTTTTTTATCCATTCGTACCTCTTCTGTCCACAGTCGTAATATCTATAAATGCTATTGGATTCTAATATTTACTTTACTGTACATTTTCTAGAATATACGATAGTATCATTAATTGATAAAGCAGAACTTAATAAAGAGCATATATTATCATATTTAGACATTACATCAAAATCTGTAACATGAATTAAGATGACCTTTATTGGTTAAAAGTATTCTTTAATCAAAGTCTTTAAGTCTTTCATTAATTTCCTCTAATGCTTTTTCTTTAAAAATATTTATAGGAACATGAGTTTCAGGCCCAATGTTCCATTGCTGCTCTATGTGAGGGTATAGTGAATTTAAGTCGTATGATACAACCCAATCATGAAATCCTTTTATTGGTTCTTTAACGTATGCACCTTCAAACTCTCGTTCTTCAATAATCTTTTCACGACGGAATGGAGGAACGACATTTTTACTATAGAGGAATTTAGCAACTAGCTTTTCCCATATCTTTACAGTACCCATTGTATCTTCAAAGTTACATAGAGAATAGTAAGACATAGCATATATGAGAGACATCAGTCCAAGCTTTTCATCTAGACGTTTGATGATATCTACGTCACGAATGTTGTAGTCAATGAATAGTTGATAGTTCTTTTCATATAAGTCTTGAAGATCGCCATAATCATCATAAGTCAACTTTTCTTCGCCAAGTTCAGCATGACCGATAAAATCAAGACGATATGATTCACGTGGAGTATAAGTATGCTTCTTGTAGATTTGCATGTAGTCGAGATGAGGCATACCTACAAAGTTATAAACAGTTTGCATTTGACCAAAGTTAGCTCTTACTTCACGTTCATCGATTTTATTGAACGGAGATAGCATCTTTTTGGTGTATGCTTCACCAAGTACTTTGTTACATCTGTTTACAATGTAAGGTACGTCGAAACCTTCAGAGTGCCAACCAGTCAGTACATCAAATCTGCTTTCTTGTACATAGGATAGGAATGCACGAAGTAGAGATTCTTCATCCATAAAACCAATATACTTAACTTTTAGGTCTTTGATCTTTTTGTCAACATTATCTTTCGACCAACCGCCACAACCATCATATTCAAGACCAAGTGTCGTAAAAACTTTTGTTACAGAATCATATGTGGTGATAGCGTTGATTGGATACTTTGCTTCATAAGGATCAGGAAAGCCATCGGTTGCATGAACCTCGATGTCAGTCATACCAATACGAATAAGATCGGCGTTGTAGTCTGGAGTTTTACCTTCAAACAATTCGATCATAAACTGATTGGCATAATCAGAGTTACCACAGATTCCTATTTCTGGAAGTTCTTTGTACTCTTCAGCAAATCCTTTAGCGTCTCGCATTGAATCAAATTCAACTGCTTTAACGTCTTGATTGTAGATATTCTTTAAGCCTGTCTCTTCTTCTGTCACTGTATATAGTGTTGGCTTATAGAAATCTACTACTTTTGATTTAGTGACAGGATCGTTGTTTGACTTGTAGCGAATTAATATCTTATTACCTTGTTTATAGTAATAAGTGTAGAACATTTGATCTGATGACATTAAAATCTCCAATAAAAAAGGATGGCTTTACACCATCCTTTTATTATATCAAAGTTTGCTAGCAATTTATGAACAATTTAGAATCAATATCCACTATCATAACGACGTTTGTTTTCAGCGTTCTTCAACATATATAGAATATAGATGTCTTTGGAAGTAAGTCCAAGTGCAAGAAATTTGTTCATCATAAAGTGCCAGATGTCAATCATTTCAAATAGCATTTCAAGCCGATCTTCATCAGGCATCTCAGAAATTAACTCATTTGAAATATCTTGATGATTCGCCTTCCACTTTTTCCAAACAGCAGATGCTTCTTTTTCGCCTTTGCTCATACCACCAATAGCATTCTTCAGCTCTCGAAACTCATCCATGATAGCATCGTAGTTACGATCCATCCAATCAACCATCTGACCTTTTGTTTTTACTTGGTCTGGACTAATGTTATCTTCTGGTAGTTTCTTTGCAAGAATTGTCTGTAGCCAATTTTGCATGTTAAGCATGTCTTGCAAAGGATCATCAGATTCAATGAATGCATTTTCAATTTCTGTTACTTTGTCTTTATCTTGAATAAGATCAGCACATGAATTATATTCAGCCATTTATTTTTCCTTAAAATTATGATTAGTTTAACATATTGCAACTATATATCATAGACGTTGAAATTATTTAAAATATAAGAACTTTACTGATTCTCAAACAAATCAATAATTTGTTCTTCTGAATGAGACTCAAAATCTATTTCTTCTTTCCAATTATTCTGCTTAACAAAATCAGAGTTTGAAAATTCTAATTCACCAAGAATAAATTTTTTTGCTTCAAGAACAATGTCACGTGCTGTGTGTACTGGAACATTTTGTGCAATATGATTCATATTCTTTTTTCCACCTAATAACTCAAAATCAATTGGAAAACTCATAATATATAAACACTCACCAATAGTCAATGATCTATCTTCTATTGGGTGTAGAACTGAAGTCATATTTCTTCCAGTTAGAGCACCAATATTATTGTCATATATGTTTATAGAGCTATCCCATATATTACCTCCAGCAGATAGCTTATTTTTTATGTATAGAGCACTATCATATGCTTTAACATCACCATCATTTTTAAAAAAATCTATAGCTTCATCTAACAGTTTATTGTTATTCACAAATTGCAAAACTGATTTTGTATTACTATCTTTTACCATTTGTCGTATATCTAGATTACAAAATTTATAACTTAAAAATCTAAAATACGAATCACTTAATATTTTTGTGTTAGTATGATCTAAATTAATACCATTAGGCTTATATGATAAAACGTAATCGTCAAATTTGTCATAACTATGATTATAAAAATTCATATAAGGTGCAACTTTAGATTTCCATAAAATAGCAAAACATCTACGTCTATCTTGTGGAATTCCATGACGAATAGTTGAGGTTTTATATAAAGTCAAAGAATAACCATTTTCTTTAGCTATGTTATATATTTTATCTGCAACCGGTTTACCTTTTTTTGTATATAAAGCTGGAGCATTTTCAACTAATATGACTTTAGCATCTAATTTTTTAATAGCATCTGTTATACTAATATACATCCATTCATTTTGCGCGCACCCAGGGCCGTGTGAATCAGGATTCTTACTAGAGTTAAAAGAAGATAATCCAGCACACGGAGGAGTACATACTACAATATCAACAGGATCTAAGTCTTCTTTATCGTCTATTGAAACATATGGAATGTTTCTATTTTTTATTTTTTGTTGATAATTTACATAGTGCGAATCATTTAATTCAAATCCTTTATAACTATATATAGCAGATGGTGGTACATTTAAAGCTAATTCAGCACCGAGTGGAAATCCACCGATAAGTGGTATGAGCGGGGCGAATGTAATTTTATGATTATTCATTAAATATACGATCTAAATAGTGAATTTTCTGAATTTTCTAATTTAGCAACACCATATTTATAAGCTTTTTTAAATTGAATATGTGTAGTTAATTTAGTTAATCCTTTCCAAGGCCCAGATTTAACAGTCTTTTCTTTAGTTTTTACGAAATCTGGCCACAACTTTGATAACTTTATTTGCGATTCGTTATGCACATCTATATTTCTCCATACAGAACAACCTCCGTCAGTATTTGTATCTGATGGATTAACCATGTATTTTGTAGAAATTCTATTTTTAATTCCACTAGTTAGCAATTGGAGAGTTACATCAAAATCTTCAGCTGCTGGCACTCTATCCCATTTAATATCAACTGGAAATAAAGGTCCATTATAAAAAGTGTTTGTCATAACTCTATAATTTTCGCTATATGGCCATAGATTTATGCTAGGCACAATCCATGTAGTACCCAATCCACCAAAAACAATACCTTCGTCCATCCAAGAATCAATAGTATTAAACATATCATCAAAATCTGAATCAGTATATTTCCAAGATATCCATTTTGGTGCACCATCAGATAAATCTTTATTAGGTTCTTTTACTGTAAAATTCAAATCATCATCAAATACCATATGACGTGAATCTTTAAAATTATTAAAAATCCATTCTCTTGTTGGTGCTATAGTGTTTATTTCTTTTGGCAAACATATAACTTTGTCTCCATATAACTCTGCCATTTTTTCAAATTCATGATGTTGGACTATAAATTTAGTTATATTTTTATACTTATCAGGTAAATTATTATATGTTATTTGATTATGAATTCTACCTAATGTTGGTATAACGATGTGACTTATCATGTAATATCCTCTTGTTAATATATATTAACAATGTACGTTTGTTGACACTAACCTACTTCAAACCTTGACTACGAATCAATGTGTATTTCATATAGGTTATCCTTAGTTAGTTTTAAAATTCATTCTAGAGTGTGCTGGCGCCTTTCGTATCACTATTTATCCAGTCTACAAGGAATCCAAAGTGTCTTTCATAAATATGTAAATTAGAAGCAGTCCAGATTAGATCACCAACTTCAATATTAAGTTCATCTGCAAGTTCTTTTTGAACATATTTAGCCCAGGCGTAATCATTGTTGTATCCGAACACAGCATCATTAGATCTCATTAAGTAATGGCTGATAAGTCTACCATCACGAATATAGAATGTGTTTGCATACGTACACATGAAATCATTCATACCGTTTTCATTGTAATCAATATGCATAGTTGGTCGATTGTAGATCATTACTGCTCTTCGTGAATTCGGGTTTTTCCGCAATTCGTTGACGACATTATCAAACTGATTTCCGTTTTCCTCCGACCATACACACCAGCCATAGTTGGAATTAATTTTGCCAAAGTCATCTGACACTTGTTGCCAAATGGTTGGTGTTTTTCCTGGAATGTCAATGACGTAACGTGACTGTGATTTATACCAATCAAGCTCTCGTTGAATGTAATCTTTGTTTGGTTCTCTGATAATATAGTCTTCGTCTGCAATGAATGTTGCTCCGATGATTTCAAGTGTCTTCACTCCTGTACGATCAATTGTGAATTGCTCGTGCTTAAGCATGTTGTCAAATTGAATTCGTATATCATTTACTTTAGGCATCTCCATTAAAGTATCCCCTGTCTGGAAGTTTGTCTGTTATTTGAAAATCGACTCCACTTATCATGTCTTTTAAAGAAGTTGAATTTTCTGTATAGTCGTAAAGAAGTTTATTCTTAATTTGGGATTTGCCATGAACACGTATAAAGCTCTCTCGTACCTTTGATATGTCATCAATATTACTAGATAGACTATCTCCGTCTTCCCTACTCATGACACACTCTGGACTGTCTACAACAGTAACCAACATGACATCGTCGCGCGTATAAAAGAACTGAGCATCCAATGTGTAAACCCATTCAGCTGGTCTGTTTCGATAGATAGGGCCGTAAACGTCTTCACCAAGATGAGAGCGATTAAGAATGATATCCCAACCACAATCAGACATTTTCGTAATGTGAGAGAGAAGTTCTGTGTAATGCTTTAGAGCCCAATGCATTGGAGCTCCTGAAGGTGGTGACACACAATGCATCATCATAGTCTTAACATTTTTGAGCTTGTGCTTTCTGATATGTTTGATCAGTGTGTCTTTGCCACAACGATCCATACCTTCAACAATAATGATCATAAGTTTTCCTCTATAAACAAAACAAGAGATGGTGTAATTATACACCATCCCATCAGTTGTGCTATGTTATTTAAGATTACTTGTCTTGGTATCCACCGAAGAGACGTTTGTAACCTGAGAAATATTTTGCTGATTGGACTCGATTATGCCCAGTTGCATCCATAATTTGCTTGACAATTTTTTGACGATTTTCTCTAAGAAGAGTTTTTTCTTGAAAGTGAGTATCAATAACTTCCATTATAAGTTGGCGAATTGATTTTACACCGTCTGGATTCCGGCCACGCTGTCCAACACGATTTACAAAATCAGTATTTTCTTCACGCTTATTGTAGAAGTCAGTCAGAATCTTTTGTTGATTTGAGTTCAGAGTTTTCATTATTTCTTCCATTGATTTTGTTGCGTCGTTTTTATCAGTATCATTTTCTACTTCATCAGTAGTTTCGGACTCATCGGTCATATCAGCCATCTTGGAAATGATGTTGCGAGCTTCATCTTCATGCTTGTTAGCATAGCGACTAACAGAGTCAGAAGACACACTATAATCGGCAGCGATTTGCTTCTTGGTTGTGTTACTGTTCAGAACAGCGATTGCGATGTCGATTTGAGTTTCGAATGCGATTTGCTTAGCCATGATATAGTACCTTCTCATTTTAGTTTCGGTTTTTCAAATCAGAGGTTTTTGTGGTTTCCTCTATTTGATGATACCATTTTATCAAACAAATTAGGTTCTGTATATAGTTTTTTTCATTTTTTTCAAAATTTTTTATAGAGAAAAAAAGGGAAGCCGAAGCTTCCCAGATATTTCTCATTCTCTCATTCAGTGAGAACTTTTGCAAATGTATTCAGAACCTGCCTTCCTTTTATAGACATCTTGTCTGACATGACATTTGATACAAACTCACGAATCAATTCCTTGTCAGACGCTGGAAGATCGAATGGATCAGCCATGTCAGTGAGGTCTTTAAGAAACGAATTCTGTTTTGACATTGCAACAGGAGTTGGTTTAACCACGGAAACATCGCCACAAAGCTCTTCCCAATAAAACTCTTCCAAACTATCGTCGTAAAGTCCAAAAGAATTGCTAAATGCTTCAATCTTTTGATTTATAAAATCGACAATGTAAACCAGATTCTTAAATTTTCTTGCTTGGATGTAAATCCGAGTAGGGAGATTAATATGCTTAAGACGATACTTATACAGATGCTTTGCGATATGTGCTGCATCTTTCTCAGTAAATTCTCTAGATAAAAGGAAGGTGTAAATCCTATCATTCAAATTAACGACCACACGAAACTTATGATCATAGTACGGGTCAGTGGAGACACCCCAATAATTAGAGTTACCACAGTTATTCACAATCCCAATTCCATCATAATCAATTGTAGCTTTTCTCATAAACATATTACCTCGTAGTTGTTTAATAGACAGGTTTTTCTCAACCTGTAAATCAATCATACTACAGTTTTCAAAATCTGTAAATGGAATATAAGAATTTTTATGCGTTGTGACCGTAACGACTATTAATCGCAGCTGCATCAGGGTCAACTTCTTCATCGTCAAGCGGCTCAAGATCAAACATCTCTTCCATGTATGCATAAGCAGTATCGTAATCTTCAACATTCGCTGTTGTGAGTACACCACCGTTGACATCATAGACCGTAACAGTTGTCATCAGAGTAACTTCGTCTTCTTCAATATCGTAGTACTCAGCTTTATCAATTAGGTCGTCTGTAAACTGAGCATCGATTGATTGAATTGCTTCGTTGATCTCTTGGTGTTCTTTAATTGTAATAGTCATTGTCTTATCCTGCTGAGTTTAGATATTGTTCTAAATTGTGTTTGCCTGTGAGCTTTTGATTTCATAATATCAACTCCTTTATTTATATATACTTCATATTCATTTGTTTCAGAGCTTCTTCAATATCCGATATTCGTTTTAGAAACGCTTCAACTTTTTCAATCTTCTCATATTCGTCAATGAATCCCCGAAGATCTTCACTACAATTAGGACATTTGTAAACGCCCGACAGAATCTCAACTTCTGTCGGGCTATCAAAAATTGCTTCATTACAGTTTGGACACAAGTGCCGATAACCCATTCTTCACCTCACTTATATGAAAATTCATCCATGTCAGATTCTTCAGGCATATCCATTTCGTCGGCTGCATACAGTTCAGCGTGCTTGATATGCATGATTGCTCGAGCAACATCGTCAATAGGATCGTGATGCTTGAATCCGTTTAGTGTTCCTTTAGGCAATGGAACTTTTGTTACATCATGTGATACCATTAGACCAGAGATATAAGAACGAATGTCTCGCTGATCCCAGAATGGAATTGGGTAGAAAGCTTGATTCTTAGACCAATCATCTAGATCAGAATCATCTTTGAACATCAAAAGGATATTACCCAGAATAGGAAAATCAAATGACTGACCTCGAACATATCCTTTAGTACCTTTAGTGACACTTTCTCGAATCAGAGCATGTTTAAAATCTGTAATAAACTGTCCTAATTCAATATCATCTTTTGTTGGTTCAAACTGAGACTTACGAACTTCTGGGTCTTGTTTATCCCACCAGTCCAATGTACGTGGATCAATGATACGACCTCTTTCGAGCTGATGATTCAACTCAAATTTCCAGTAGTATGCTTTTTCACGATAAGTCTGAAAATCTTCAAGCTTATCTCTGTCGTAAACAATCAATGCACATGATAGTACGACTGCATCTGGTGATTGAGCAACGGTTTCAAAGTCAAACGAAAAATCTTTCATGATTTATCCTTCTTGCATTCTTCATTACATTCATCTTCAATGATCCAGTTAGCAAGAGCTCCTGAGACCAAAACAAGAATTGCAAAATGAGTTCTGTTTTCTTGCCACAACCAAGTCCATGATCCTTCAATAACAAAATAACCGCAATGAATTACTAGCAATATAATTGCAGTCAATGCTACAACAGAAGCGATATAGATAATCAATCCGCTAATAGCTCTAACTATTGGCATTTGAATCTCCGATATAAGAAGGAGGAGAACGTTAATCCTCCTCCTTCTTCAATTTACCTTTTAGATTTTTTCTTTGAGTTGAATTCTATTTCGTGGCGATGGCGACGATTAACATCACGAACATGTTTTGCCATCCATGCACGCTGGAATGCATCTTCCGGACCACCAATGTTTTCGTACAGAAACCCTTTGTCATCTTTCTTCTCTGTAACAAATCCTTCGATAGTCTCAAAACGATTGATCCAACCGAGACGATTCTCAGACTTACGTGGACCACGATGATGAATATTCTTCAGAGCTTTTTTAGCATGCTCATCATTAGGCTGTCTAGCAAGATGTCGATTTAAACGCTTCTTGCGATTTGCTTCATAGTTGTAGCTTGCATAATATTGCTTTTGAGCTTTACCGTCACGACCTTTCTGATTAGACATTCACTTTCTCCTTAATGGACTTTTACAAGTCTTGGTTGCTTCTTTTCAATATCTACCTGTCTAGGCATATGATTAATTGTAACCCAGAAATATTGTATACCAGTTTTCTTTTCCCATTCAATCATTTTGGCAATTTCTTCACGAGCATCTTGGATATTAAGACAAATGACATAATCGTTGTAACATACTTTATCAAAGTCGTTTTCTCTTGCTCCATAAAGATGAGCTAATACACTCTCCTCTTCAGCTTGAGTTTTAATGAGTTCTAAATTCTTTGGATTGTATCGAACAATATGAGTGGCATATCCGCTTCGATGAATGACAAAATTAGTATTAAGCTTGACACTAATCAGTCCATCATCTCTAATATTAATAACACGACCTTTGGATTGATTAGTCTCAAGAGTTTCATTATTTACTTTTACAATATCACCGTAATTAAACATGTTCTATTATTTCCCTTCATGATTCATGACAAAATCTATTATAACAGTAATTTTCTAATCTGTAAATTTTATTGAGAATTTTTATTCATATATGTAATTTCTATCGTCGCATCTCATTTTAAATTTGTAACCTAATTCTTTTAAGAATTTATCAGATTTAAGAATATCTTTTTCTGATAAAAGTTCAATAATAATTTTAGGCTTATCTCTTTTTAACATTTTAGACATTCCTTGTAGAACTTCTAATTCATGTCCTTCAACGTCTATCTTAATAATATCGATATTCAATATTGAGATTGTCATTTCATCGAATTTATGAAGTTGGCAATTGATATTCTTAGTCTTACCAATATCTTGGGTTAGTGATCCACCTGATGTTAATTTAGTTCTTGGATTTACATACAGTCTCGTTGTTCTTGTTGCGTTTGATAGACCATGATTGAACACAATGATATCATTATGACAGCAACGATTTTTTGTTACATTTTCTATTAATCTTTCAAATACGATCTTATTTGGCTCAAATGCATATACTTTACAGCACTTAGTTACATTCGCAAAGATACTGTAGATGCCAGTATAGGCACCCACATCCAAGAATGTTGAATCTTCTTTTACATTGTCTTGAAAATATTTGAATGTTTCTCGTTCAAAGATTCCTTTTTCTGAAGCTCGTATCACCATGTCATTATCATCTTTTAATTCTACGTCATTTACTTTCATATAATTAAAACTCTTCTTTGAATGACATTACCGAGTTAGATTCAACATTTCCACCTGTACTTTGCATAATCAATGATATAATTAATTCTTTAGGAATATAAACATCTGGTATATCAACAGGATTTGTTTCTGGTTGTTTTCCATTTCCACCAATAAATCTATCACCAAATATTTTATAGACACGATCTGAAAGAACACGTTGTGATGTTGCGCCCGAAGTAATCATTTCTACATAATCACGATAATCATCGGTATCGGTATCTGTAATTGTCCCACCTTCAAATATTGTAGTCGCACTTACATATCTTGCACCATCAAATTTTCTAAAGTTAGAAGATTGATTTCTTGGAAGAAATGGAGTAGGGATATCAAAAGTCGATGTTTCTGTTACAATTAGAGATGCTCCACCATTGAATCCGGTAAGAGCATCTAACGAATGATAGTCTTGATTATTTGGAAGCTTAAATGTTAGCATTTTATTCTTCTTATTAGTAGTCGTATTATTATTTATTAGTTTCTATCTTAATGCATAGAAACTATATAAAGATATATAAGATACCATAACAAGTTGCTATATAGACAATCATATATTGTTTAAAAGTTCATTCTACTATACATAAATGTCTTCTAACAATGAGAACACATCCTTGGGTCTCGGCTTACCATGATAGCAGATGATTTTTGATTTTTTGATATTGACTTCTAATGGAGTGATATGTTTTGGATATGTCTTAAAGATGTGACATTTGTAAGAAGCAATATAGTCTGGTATGATATCTGGAAAAGTAGTGTAAAGAATGCTGTTAATTCTTATAGTATCAGCAATGAAATCTTGATCACCTTTAAACATAATCATTGCTTGGTCAGCACAATTTATAAATTCATTGAAAATTATATCTTTGACTTTGTTTGGAATGTACATCACACCCGATGCAAGTTTCTTTGGAAAGTAGAAATCTTTTAGCATAATCATTTCATTTGTATTCTTTGTAGCATGAATCAAATCTGATATGTCATCAAGTATCACAGTATCAAGATCAAAATACAATATATCTTCTTCTCCAATAATCCAATTATCTCTATCAAAAAGCTCAAGCTTTGACCACCACCCAGGTAAATTATACTTTAGTTGAACTTGTCTAATATAATGTGGAACGTCCCATGCATCTGTTAGACAGACAAAGTCATAGCCATAATTTTTTAGAGAATTATGTAGAGCTATCACATAGTCTTTATCAAAATCTCCACCTGTTTTATATACACATACTATTTTCATTATACATCTCTTAAGTTGTTATACTATTTATTTAATGTATAAAAAGCTCACGTTGCGTGAGCTTATTAAAACTGGTTGCGGGAGACGGATTCGAACCGCCGGCAGAGAGCTTATGAGACTCCTATGTTAGACCGCTACACTATCCCGCAATATATCATGACAAATTGTTTTCTACTTTCTTTTCTTTATCTTTTTCTTCGGTTTTCTTCTTGCTGAAAATCTTATCGTAGTTACTTCTATAAGACTCTGAAGAAATCTTTGTTTGAATTGAATCTCCAGTTACATCATTCTTTGATGTCATTCAATTTTCCTCTTTTAAAATGGTAGCCTCTGCGAGGATCGAACTTGCGTTACCGACTTGAAAGGCCGGCGTCCTGTCCAGCTAGACGAAGAGGCCATTAATAAAGTAGCTCTAGGAACTTCAATCCTCCTTGTATCTGGATGAGCTAATCCAGCAGGGTATTAATTGGTGCAGAGTGAGAGACTCGGACGCTCTGCCATACGCAAAAACATATCAAAATCCTCAGTTGGTTATATGGTGGGTGCGGAAGGACTCGAACCTTCAACCTGCTGGTTAAAAGCCAGCTGCTCTGCCAATTGAGCTACGCAC
>Ga0306906_1000410_pt1 | contig 16820 bp, 18 predicted proteins | sample AntRauTorcE11897_FD_190405 | JGI IMG/M metagenome (GOLD analysis project Ga0306906, IMG submission 190405) | Saline lake microbial communities from Rauer Islands, Antarctica - Metagenome Torckler E11 #897 (v2) (version 2) | ecosystem: Environmental > Aquatic > Non-marine Saline and Alkaline >...
TGAAGCCAAAATCAGGGTCATAGGTTCTTGCTTTGTTTAGGATTCTATCGAGGAGGGGTCTTGGTAAGGCGTGGCCCATGTCGATTCTTGCTCCGTCGATACCGTAGTTTCTCTGAAAGAAAGGGACAACGTCTTCTAAAATCTTCCAAAGGGGTTCATTTGGAACGTCACCTTCATACAAATTTGATTTGATGGTGTCATAAAGAATGTAAGGCGGGCGATCTAATGTATCTAGGTACTGACGAGTATCCTTGGGGTGATCAAGATACATTCTGAAGAATGTCACATCACTCCATGGTGGTTGAGGGTCGTTGATGTTATCACTGAAGGCAGGGGCCGTGGTCAAATCAAAATGTTCGCTTATCGCATCCAAGATGTCGTCGCTATTCTTGATTTTCTCAAAACGTTCAGGATTTTGGACTCTCGGATTGAATTCGAACATGTTGATGTGGCGTTGTACGTCTTTGTCATCATAGACAGTCTTCATGCGTTTTGGGAGTGGAGCTTTGGCTTCTTTGAATGCATCGACCCATGGGGTTTTGTAGTTTGGTTTTTCGCTGGCTTTGATCCAGTAAAACCAATCAGGATGTTCACGTATGAGTTCGCTGTCAATGCCGTTGGTCCTCGGTATGATATCTATGACAATTTTGAGACCGAGCGTATGTGCTGCATCCACAAATGCCTTGAACTCGTCTTCAACGGAGAACGATTCACTTAACAAGTCATCTTTAAGGGCGTCATCTAGTTTGAAAAAGTCATTGACACCATAAGGGCTGCCAAGTTCGCCTTTTTTATGTTTTTTGGAATAGTCCATGATGGGCAGCATGTAAACTGTGTCAATGCCCATGCGCCTTAGCATGGGTAGAAGGGCCATCATTTTGAGGAATGTGCCGGTTTCCTTGAATCCGAATGCATTCTTTTCGTCGAGTTTGCCGTTTCGGTCGTTGTCCCAGGCACCGCTTGTACGGACCATGGTAGAATAGATGATGCTTTCCTTGAGCCAGTCGCCACCGACTTTGTGATGGCGGATTCGCTTTGAAATCGGGGTTGCAGTCTTGAATGTGTCTTCGATGAAATTCGATTCAATCAATGCGCTGAAAAATGCGTAAGGATCGACTAGAGCTTCACCTTGATTGATATAAGTCAAAAAATCTTTATCGATAACAGATTCCGTCCATAAATCTGGGATGCTGTAATTTTTTGGCGCTTTTCCTATTTTACTTTTCAGATGTCTATTAATTTTTTTAAGCATGTAACTCATCCTTTCTTTCATTAATCATTATACAAAACTTAAGTGCTTTTTAAAATGAAAAAAAGCGATATTTAAGCCTTAAATCAAGTAAACGCTTACGCTTATGGCTTTTTACTGTTAAAGTACGTTTAAAATTGTTATAATTTATGTATTAGGAGTGATAGTTATGAAACGACCAACTGTCTTGATCATTATGGACGGAGTGGGCCTAGAAGAAGAAGGCGAGGGCAACGCCGTTAGTCTTGCAAATACCCCGAATCTAGACCAACTCATGAAAGAATACCCGACTAGTGCACTGCGTGCAAGCGGTGAAGCTGTAGGCCTTCCAAAAGGTCAAATGGGGAACTCAGAAGTCGGGCATATGAATATCGGTGGCGGACGCGTGGTTTATCAATCATTAACACGTATTCACAAAGCCGTCAAAGACGGCAGTTTTCAGGAAAACGAAGCGTATAAGGATGCCATGACACATGTCAAAAGTCAAGGCTCTAAACTGCATATCATGGGACTGCTTAGCGATGGAGGTGTGCATTCACACATCAGCCATTTCAAAGGTATGCTTGATTTCGCAAAGTCAGAAGGCCTTGAAAAGGTTTATGTCCATGCGTTCTTAGATGGACGCGACGTGCCACCTGAGAGTGCCATCACTTATATTGAAGAACTGGAAGCTTACATGAAGGAGATTGGACTCGGTAAAATTGCGAGTGTCCATGGACGCTATTATGCTATGGACCGTGATAAACGCTGGGAACGCATCAAGAAGGCGTACGACATATTGACAGAAGCTAAAGGCGAACAGGCCAAAACTGCTGTAGAAGGCATTAAGTCGTCTTATGAAAACAGCATCCAAGATGAATTTGTTATCCCTTTTTCTGTAGACAGTGAAGGCACTGTTGAAGACGGTGACTCTATTGTCTTCATGAACTTCAGACCTGACCGTGCCATTCAGATTTCTACGGCGCTTACCAATCCAAGCAAGACCGAGCTTGAAGATACCAAAGAATTCAAGGACCTGCACTTTGTACAAACCATGCACTACAGTGATAACGTCAAGGGGTCTGTGGCCTTCGAACCACAGAAACTTGAAGATATGTATGGTGACATCATCAGCCGTGAAGGCCTTAAGCAACTACGTATCGCAGAAACTGAAAAATACGCTCATGTAACGTTTTTCTTCGATGGCGGAAAAGACCGCAAAATCGAAGGATCAAAAAGAATCATGGTGCCTTCACCAAAAGTCGCAACTTACGACATGCAACCAGAAATGAGTGCCTATGAAGTTACAGACAAAGTATTGGCAGAACTTGACAAGAACGAACTTGATACCATTATATTGAATTTTGCAAACTGCGACATGGTGGGTCATACCGGTGACATTCAAGCAGCTAAAAAAGCAGTAGAAGTCACCGATGAATGTACAGGAAAAGTTGTAGAGAAAATCGTAGCGATGGGCGGAATGGCTTTGATCACTGCCGATCACGGAAATGCGGAGAAAATGATTGATGACATAGGGGGCGTGCAAACGTCTCATACCACAAGTTTGGTCCCACTCATCATCACGGATAAAACCATTGAAATTCGAGAAAACGGTATTCTTGGGGACTTGGTCCCGACTATGCTCGAGTATCTTGAAATCGACCAACCGAAAGCCATGACTGGGCAATCGTTGATTGCCAAGAAAAAATAAAAGAACATTATTTTAAAGGAGAGAATAGATTATGCCCTACATTAGCGATGTATATGCTAGAGAAGTCCTCGATTCACGAGGAAATCCAACAGTTGAAGTAGAAGTATTGACAGATTCAGGAGCCTTTGGACGTGCCCTTGTACCAAGTGGTGCCTCAACAGGTGAACACGAAGCGGTAGAACTAAGAGACGGTGACAAAAACCGTTATCTCGGTAAAGGTGTTACTAAAGCCGTTAAGAATGTCAATGAAGTCATTGCGCCTGAAATCGTCGGATTCGATGTTACTGAACAAGTCGCCATCGACCATGCCATGATTGACCTTGATGGGACACCAAACAAAGGGAAACTCGGAGCTAACGCCATTCTTGGTGTCTCCATGGCTGTTGCACGTGCTGCGGCTGAATACACCGGCCAACCTCTTTATCAATATCTCGGAGGCTTTGCAGCTAAAGACCTTCCTACACCTATGATGAATATTCTAAATGGTGGATCACACGCTGACAACAACGTTGACTTCCAGGAATTCATGATCATGCCTGTAGGCGCGCCTTCATTCAAAGAAGCGCTTAGAGTCGGCGCTGAAGTATTCCACGCACTTAAAGCCGTACTTAAAGCCCGGGGCTATAATACATCCGTTGGTGATGAAGGGGGCTTCGCACCAAACCTAAAATCCAATGAAGAAGCGCTCGAAGTCATCATTGAATCAATCAAGAATGCGGGCTACAAACCAGGCGACGACGTACAACTCGCCATGGACGTTGCCTCAAGCGAATTCTACAACGCAGACAAAGAAGTTTACGACCTAGCCGGTGAAGGAAAAGAAATGACCGCCACCGAACTCAGTGATTTTTATGGCGAGCTCGTCAACAAGTACCCAATCATCTCCATCGAAGATGGACTTGACGAAAACGACTGGGACGGATGGAAAGTTCTTACTGAAAAACTTGGCGGAAAAATTCAACTCGTCGGAGATGACTTGCTTGTAACTAACACCAAAAAACTTCAAAGAGCCATCGACAATGGTGTAGGGAATTCAATCCTCGTCAAAGTCAACCAAATCGGAACGCTTAGCGAAACATTCGAAGCGGTTGAAATGGCTAAAAAAGCTGGTTACACTGCCGTTATTTCTCACCGTAGCGGTGAAACGGAAGATTCAACCATCGCAGACATCGCCGTTGCGACCAATGCGGGGCAAATCAAAACTGGATCCCTCTCAAGAACCGACCGCATTGCCAAATACAATCAACTTCTCCGTATTGAAGATGAACTTGGTGAAACCGCCGTTTATCGCGGAAAAGGCTCATTTTACAACTTAAAATAACCTTAAAATCCCGCAGAAAAAATCTGCGGGATTTTTTTATTCATTATTTCCACAAATCGCTCTTTTATGGTATAATACTTTTTAGAAAATCATCCTCCTAGGATGTTATTTTTTTGATTTTGATTAAAGACAAGGAGCATGGTTATGGGTTTATTAATCATACAATATCTCGCACTTGCCGCTATCACGATTTTCGCTACTAACCAAGCCAGTAATTATATCGATGAACTGGACAATAAAACCAACATCAGTGGCGCCCTCCTTGGTGGAGTGATGCTCGCCCTTGTGACGAGTCTTCCTGAACTGATTACCACGCTTACCTCTACATTAAGTCTAGACAATCCAGGCCTTGCGTTTGGGAATGTGTTTGGAAGCAACATGTTTAATCTGCTTATTTTGGCATCAGCAGATTTGTTATTTATCAAACATCTGTTTTTCAATAAAACCCATAGTGGCAAGAAAACTTCACACTCAATCATTGCGATGTACCTTGTATTTTTACTGCCTGTTCTGCTTTTGAGACTGGGATGGCTCGAAATGGACTTTCTCGGGATCAGCATGGGGCTGAGTTTCAATGTCATTTCAATCTTGATTGTCATTATCTATATATTGTCTCTAAGAAACATGAACAAGGAAGTGCTTCAACAAAAAGAGCAAGTCGAAGTCATTCACTCGCTGAAGACAATCCTTATAAGGTTCACTTTCTTTGCCCTCATCATAGTAGGTGCTGGTTACTTTGTAACGGTTATTGCGAATGATCTGTCTTTAGAACTGGGCATGAACGCGTCGTTTGGCGGGGCCATGTTCCTAGGAGTTGCGACAAGTCTTCCAGAATTGACAGCGGTCTATACGCTGTTCAAAAGAAGAAGCTACGACATCGCCCTTGGCAACGTCCTCGGGTCTAATACGTTCAACATACTCATTATCGCCCTTGTGGATTTCGCTAATGGGAACACAAATATATTCGGAGTTTTAAAAGACGACCCCGATGTCCTTAAAAATATGTCTTTACTCTTGATTTTAGGGCTTGTTAACTCTATAATGGTATTGGTTGCCTTAGTGAGGAAACCCCCACGCAATAAGGTCTTATACGCTCTGCCAAGCATCATCATCATACTGTCTTACATCATATATCTAGCATTATCAATTTAGGAGGTATCACTATGCGAGCTGTCGATATTATACTCATCATCGTTTCGGTAGTCTTAATCACCCTCGTTGTCGTACAAAGTTCCAAAGACGACGCTGCCAATGCATTCAGCGGAGAAAAGTCTGAACTTTTCTCACACCAAAAAGAACGCGGATTTGAACTCTTCATGAGTCGCGCCACATTATCCACATCCGTTCTTTTTATTGCGATTGCTATATGGGCCATGATTTAAGACACTTATCTTTAAGTGTCTTTTTTTCTAATAAAGGAGGTCCCACTCATGAAAGAAAAAATACTAGAATTTTTAATTAATGAAAACGGCAAAAAATACTCCATTCACGAACTTCACAAAGCTTTGGGCTCAAAGAGCAGTGAAGAATTCAAGGAAGTTGCCAAGGCCGTCAATGCTCTTGAGCATGAAGGGAAATTGATTGCGAACGCCAAAAACAAATATACTCTTATCGAATACACGGACTTTGTCAAAGGCATTCTTGATGTCAAGGACAAGGGATTCGCTTTTTTAAGCATCGATGACTCTGATGAAGAGGATATCTATTTCCCGCCGAGAAGCCTTAAAGACGCAATGGACGGCGACCATGTTCTAGCCAAAGTCGATAAAAGCCCGAAAGGGTTCAAAAAAGAAGGCAATGTTGTCCGTATACTTGAGCGTCATACAACCCATTTAATCGGTACCGTTATCAAACGGGGCAATAAGCATTATTTGATCAGTGATAAAAAAAGCGTCAAGGCCGATATCTTAATTACAAAAAATGGACTTAATGGTGCCAAACCTCAGGACAAAGTTCAAGCTAAAATCACCTCATACGCCGAGAAAAACCGCATGCTTTGCAAAGTCACCCGCGTGATCGGCAACATGAACGAAAAAGGCGTCGACATCGAAAGCAAGGTCTTAAAACATGGCGTGCTAGTGGATTTTAGTGAAGAAGCCCTCGCGCAAGCCAAGGAATATAAAACCATTAATAAAAAAGCCTACGAAGGCCGCCGTGATTACCGTGAACGGCCAATCATCACCATCGACGGAGCAGATGCCAAAGATTTCGATGATGCCATCGAAGTCAGTAAAACACACAACGGAAACTACTATATCGGAGTTCATATCGCAGACGTTAGTCATTACGTCGCGAAAGATTCTCCGCTCGATAAGGATGCTTACGAACGCGGAACCTCCATTTACTTGGTAGACCGCGTCATTCCAATGCTTCCAGAAAACCTGTCAAACAACCTGTGTTCGCTTATGCCAGATGTCGACAGGCTCGCTATGAGCTGTGAGATGGTCGTCGATTCTAATGGTAAAGTTCTCAAATATGACATCTTCGAAAGCGTCATCCGTTCACACGGACGCTTTACCTACGATGAGGTCAACATCATGCTTGATGGCGACAAGAAAGCCCGTGAGAAGCGGGGTGAACTCACACCGATGCTTGATGTAGCCGGCGAATTCGCGAAAAAGCTCTACAAGGCACGTACAAAAAAAGGGTCCATCAACTTTGAAACTGATGAGCCAATTATCACCCTTGATGAAAACAAAAAAGCCGTTGACGTTAGTGTCAAGGAACGCGGCGAAGCGGAAAAAATGATTGAAGAATTCATGCTGCTGGCCAACCGTGTGGTTGCTAAGCATGTCTATGAGAAGAAACTGCCGTTTCTCTACCGTGTGCATGATGTACCGGATGAAGAGAAAGTTCAGAGACTCCTCACGATGGCCAACGCGCTTGGCTTCCAGGTGAAAGCACAGAAGAAAATCACCCATGAAGCACTTCAAAAGTTGCTTCAGAAGGTCGAAAATACGGTCAGTGAAAAAGGCATCAACATGATGATGCTAAGAACCATGCAAAAAGCGGTCTATTCGAAAGACTCCATCGGACATTTTGGTCTTGCGTTTGATCATTATACTCACTTCACCTCGCCAATCAGACGGTACCCAGACTTGATGGTGCACAGACTCTTAAGAACGTACTTAATTGAAAAAGATAAGACTAGTGATACCGTGGGCCACTATGAAAACATTCTCGGTGATGTTGCGATCCATACCTCCCATGCTGAGAAAACCGCGGTTCAACTTGAACGCGATGTCCTTGATATGAAAAAAGCCGAATTCATGGCCGACAAAGTAGGACAGACCTTTGAAGGTCATATCGCGGGTGTCACTTCATTCGGGCTATACGTAGGCCTTGGAAACACCATTGAAGGTCTTGTGCACATCAGCAACCTTGATGATGATTACTATGTCTTCGATGAAAACCTCCTTACCATGATCGGTAGACATAAAAACAAGGTTTATCGTATGGGCGAAAGCATCAAAATCGAAGTCGCAAGCGTCAACGTATTCGATGGGGAAATCGACTTCAAACTTGCGAAAGGTGATTAATATGAAAATCATTTCCAAAAACAAAAAAGCCTACCACGATTACTTCATAGAAGATACCTTTGAAGCAGGTATCGTTCTCACCGGAACGGAGATCAAAAGCATTCGCGCAAGCCGCGTGAACATCTCCGACGCCTACGTCAGGACCACAAGAGACAACGAAGCTTTCATCATCAACATGCATATCGCCAAGTTCAAGCATGGCAATCAGTTCAACCACGATGAAACAAGAGAAAGAAAACTTTTGCTTCACAAAAATGAAATCGTCAAACTGAGATCTAAAACTACCAGGGATTCGCTCACCATCGTCCCCACCAAAGTCTATCTCAGTCGAGGCCGCGCGAAAATCGAAATCGGTCTTGCTAAAGGGAAAAAGAAATACGACAAACGAAGAGACCTCAAAGAAAAAGACATCAAGCGCCGCCTTCAAAAAGAGCATGGCAGGCATAATTTATGACACCCGAAATCATCATGCTCGGCGGGCTCATCCTACTTTTTTCATCCATTATGAAAGGCATCGCGGGTTTCGGTACGGCCTTGTTCGCGATGCCCCTTTTAACGGCGTTTTTCTTCTCCCCAGCAGAAGCACGCCCAATCATCGTGAGCATCAATTTGTTGCTCAACTTCTTCATACTAGTCAAGGAGAAGAACTTTACCCTCAAAAACTTCACCGACCTGAGCCCGCTAATTTTAAGCGGATTCGTCTTCGCGGTTGCGACCGGTTTTTTTCTCGGGTATGTCGATGCACGCATCTTCAATATTATCTTTGGAAGTCTCCTTGTCTTTACGGCTCTGAACAAGCTCATCGGCTTTAATTTCTCCATCAAGCGCTATAAACCCTACTTCATTCCCGTAGGCAGCCTGGGCGGCATATTGAATACCCTCATCGGGGCAGGCGGCGTCCCCGTGCTTATATTTTTCTCAAACACGCCGCTAAAAAAAGAGTCGTTCAGACTGAACATCCTGCTTTACTTCTTTGCGATCAACGTCGGGGCGATTACGAGCTTTCTCATCTTCGATGATTACCCCCTGCAGGCGCTCGGTTATACGGCCATATTCACTCCGTTTGTGATTCTCGGTTCACTCATCGGTATGCGCGCATTAGGGCGCATTAACAACGCCCACTTTCAGCGTCTTGTTGCCGTGCTTTTGCTTGTGATGGGGCTTGACAGCCTTTTAAATATCTTGTAAATAAGTGTAAGATATGGTATTATAAATATGCGGGGTTGTACTGGCTTCGACAGGGTAACTGTGGCTTGATAAGCATGCCGTGACGGCTCACGAAAAAAAGCCAATCCGATATAATAACCGGAAACCAACAACAAACAGCTTTCGCAGCGTAAATAAACGCGCGACTATGTGACTGAGACGTCCACGGCTCAGTTTACATAGACAACTTAGTGGACTCTATGAAGCGGGCGCGGTCCTAGCGCGCTTCACGAACCTAATTGGACTCGCTCACACACCACTTGTCTGCCACGGGGTGTGTGTTAAACAATTCGACAGACTAAGCATGTAGAAAGTTAAGTGTAGGTTACTTTGGACAGGGGTTCAATTCCCCTCAACTCCACCATCTGGATTGCGGATAGTAAATTGGACAGTAAAAATTGGACACTTTGCTATTTAAACGAAAGACCATCAGTTATTGATGGCCTTTTTTATGTCTCTATTTAGCGGTAATTTCAAATTCACTTGGAGTCATATAATTTAGTGATGCATGTGGACGAATGAAATTGAAGTAATGAATATATTCGTCAATTGCATCTTGTAATTCATCAAAATCTTTATATATGTGTCTATAAATTTCCTCTTTCTTTAAACTAGCAAATGTGCTTTCACATACAGCATTGTCATATGGGCATCCAGTTTTTGAATAAGATTGAGTTACACCTAACTCTTTCAAAGTTTTTTTAAAAATTAGAGATTTGTACTGTCCTCCTTGATCACTATGAAATGTTAGATTTTTTGGATTGTTTCTTTGGTACTGTGTCAAGAAAACAGACACTTTAAACTTAGAGTTCTCCCTTAATTGCTTAACCGGTACCTCATCTCATGTTGTATTGGTGTTTGGTAAGCCAAACTACTGTGAATCCTTTTAGGATTATAAAACACTTCAATGTATTCAAATACTGATTTTCTTACCCTCTCGAGATTTTTAAAGTAATACTTATTGAGCCATTCGCGTTTAATTAAAGCATGGAAAGATTCGATACAAGCGTTATCCCAGGGATTACCTTTACGTGAATAACTTCGAACGAAATCAGGTCCTAAGCTTTTTACATAATCTTTCGATACATACTGAGATCCACGATCACTGTGTATGATGACTGGGTTACTAAACATTCTATTTCTCTTTGCTTTGCTTATACAGCTTACGATGCCATCAACACTGAGTGTATCGAGTAACTCCCAAGAAATTATCTTTCTTGAATATAGATCCATGATACTTGTGAGATAAACGAACCCAGTCTGAGTCCAGATATAAGTAATGTCGCTACACCATGCTGTATCTGGTTTGTTTGGAGTGAAGTCTCTTTTAAGCACATTCTTTAGCTTGATTGAGAAATCACTGTCTCGCGTTGTGGTCGTATAAGGTTTAATGTAGTGAGCTTTGATGCCTTCTTCACTCATATACTTACTGACCGTTCTTTGTGCTATCGTGTGGCCATTGGTCTGAAGAACCTTTGTGATTTTAGGGGCACCGTAAATTTGATACGATTTTTCGTGTATTGCGACAATTGCTTCTTTGACCCTGGCTTGACGTCTCGCTTAATTGGACGATTTTCTTTTCTTCCAATCATAATACCCCGAAGTTGAAGCTTTGAGTTCATTCAGAACTCCTTTAACGGATATTCTAGATTCAACTTCGCGAACGCATTCATAGAGAACTATTGTTCGTCTTTTGCCAGAATACCCATTGCTTTTTTTAATATCTGCAGCGCATCATCTTTATTTTTTAGTTCTCTTTTAAGACGTGCTATCTCTTTAGCTTCCTCAGAAGCGTAATTGCCAGAGCCAATATGATCAACTTCACCGTTATTCTCTCTCGCTTGTTTCTGCCAGTTATAGAACGTCGGTGCGCTGATACCAAGATTGCGGCATACTGCAGTTACTGGTAGTTCTGGGTGATCTTCACGATACTTTAATGCATCTTCTTTAAATTGTTTATCATAGTGCTTTGCCATAGTTGATCTCCTTTTCTTTTATTTTACATCATTTGGAGACTCTATGTTTAACCTATCCGTTTTCTATGCTAGCACCACTTTTAGTATAAGTGCTCTTAAATAATTTAACCATAATTGTAGATTTCATGTGATTTTCTAAAGTATAATCAATAATGAATCTAGAATATAAATCGATAATCACATGTAGATAGTAGTGTTCAGAATTTGTTTTTATGTATGTGATATCACTAACCCAAATCATATTTAAAGTAGTATTAGAATCAAGTTTACTAATTATGTTTGGTTTATAGAAATATTTTCGTTTATGAGCATCGTTGTAATCATCACTTTTTTGATTGACAACTAAATTCATTTTTCTCATTAATCGTGAGATTCTCTTTTCACTAATTGTGTAACCATCTTTGATCATTAATTTCCTTATTTTTCTTCCACCTAATCTACCCTTTGAATTATTGAAAATTTCTTTGATAACTGGCTTATAAATTTCATCATCTAGTTCTATCATTGTAACTTTAGGTTTTCGATACTTATTATGATAGTAAGTAGCTCGATGTAAATCTAAAACTCTACATATCGTATGAATTGGATATTCATCATCCAAAGAAGATGCAAATTTTAGTTTTTCATTCTTGGATAGATTCATCTCTCTCAATACATAATTGAAAATACTATTTTCTCTTTCTAACCGCTCAAGTCCAACAATGTCCTTTCGAAGTTGATTTTTACTAATGTTCATTTCACTAATGGGTACTTCCTTAAAATCAGCAATCCAGTTGTAAATTGTACTTTTTGAGAGATTATGCTCTCTTGCTATACTTAAAGCAGGAATTCCTTCGTAATACTTGTTAACTATTTCTGTCTTTTTTTCATTTGTGTAGTTCATAATTACCACCTTTCTTTTTAGAACGTTATTATACACGAAATGAAAGTTATTAATTTCGTTTCTAACAAATAGATTTCATCACGTGATTTAACAAAAATAAAATAATAATCTTTAAAGATAGTGGTGTCGTGATTGATCTTTATTTAATCCCTTTTGAAGAGACTGTGTGCTTATCGCAAAGCCAAATGGCAGAATTATTATATGTTGATCGTTCTGGAATTACTCAACATATAAATAAAGTATACAAAGATGTGAGTTACAAAAAAATAGCACATGTGAGGAAAACGCACACATGGGTACTTTTGTTAGTTCAAAGATATAAAGTTAATACATATAGTGTTGCAAAGTGGGATACATAGTCCACCTCTAGAATCCAATCCTGCCAAACTACCAAACAAAATACAGCCGAACTACCAAAAAAATACTTGCCAATCTACCAAATCACTGATATGATAAAGGAAAGAGGTGTTCGAAATGAAAATTGCATATAGAAATAGAATTTTGGATGGAGTATTAAAAGAAAAATTAGAATATTCTGGAGCAGTATTAATAGAAGGTCCAAAATGGTGCGGAAAGACAACGACTGCAAAACAATTGGCAAAGAGCGTTTTATCCATGCAGGACCCAGATAATACAAGAAGATATATGGAAACCGCTAATGTAAAACCTTCTTTATTATTAATAGGGGAAAATCCAAGATTACTTGATGAATGGCAAGTAGCGCCTGTCTTGTGGGATGCAGTAAGGCATTCTGTTGATGAACGAGGGGAAACTGGACTTTATATACTAACCGGATCTAATGTACCAAAAGATAATTCAACAATGCATAGTGGGACAGGAAGGATATCTCGTATTTTAATGAGACCTATGAGTTTATATGAATCAAATGATTCAAACGGAACAGTTTCTCTGCAATCGCTTTTTGAAAAACATATTGATATAGGAGAAATATCAGAAACAACAATTGAAAAGATTGCTTTCTTTATTTGTAGAGGTGGGTGGCCTAATGCAGTTGGAAGAAGTGAAAGAATATCATTACGTCAAGCAGTTGATTATACGGAAGCAATAATTAATACTGATGCTTCAAGAGTAGATGGGGTACAAAGAGATCCTAATAAAGTAAGATGGTTGTTAAAATCACTGGCACGAAACATAGCTTCTGAATCAAAAGCATCTACAATAATAAATGATATGTTAATAGATGAGGGAACAATGTCTGATGAAACATTAAGAAATTATGTAGTGGCACTCAGACGTATTTTTGTAGTAGAAGATTTACCTGCATGGAATCCATCTATACGGTCTAAAACAACTATTAGAACAACGCCAAAACATCACTTTATAGATCCATCAATAGGTATTGCTGCTCTAAAAGTATCACCTAAAGATCTTCTAAATGACTTTAATACTTTTGGATTATTCTTTGAGTCACTTTGTGTAAGAGATTTAAGAATATATGCACAATCAATTTATGGAGATGTATTTCATTATAGAGATAAAAGCGGATTAGAAGCAGATGCTATAATCCATTTACATAATGGAGATTGGGCTGCCATAGAAATAAAATTAGGAGTTAATGATATTGATGAAGGAGCTAAGAATTTAATAAAATTAAGAGAAAGAATCAATACTGAAAAAATGAAAGAACCTTCATTTTTAATGATATTAACTGGAACTGAATTTGCATACAAAAGGAAAGATGGAATCTATGTTGTTCCGATTGGATGTTTGAAAGATTAAAGATTAAAATTGAGCGCAGAGAGAATTAATTAATGAATCTGAGTGATATCAATTATTAAGTATAATTCTCACTGGGCAGGATTCATACCTCCACCAACTCCACCCCTTGTTGGTCAGGGGTTAAATAAGATTTTTGAGTTTGCATTTACCTATTTTAGCGCTTAACTCACTATAGGGTTAGGAAGCAATGCTTTATTGTCAACAAGAAAGTGCGTGCAACACGAGTAAGACAAGACGTGTATATTACTTATATAAAGCCTTTTTAACTGATTGTCAGTTGATAGGGCTTTTTTTATATGGTCAATAAGTAAAACAGGAATAAAGTAATATATTTATTTAGAATATTATATATTAATTTGGGCCATATATGACCTTTTGAAACTTTCATAATATTGTTATTATTAACTAACAAAGATTGTGGGGGATAATTAGTGTTTAGAAAAAAGTATATTTGTGTTAAACAACACGACGTGAAAGATTGGGAGCAGCTTGTCTTTCAACAATAAGTAAAACTTATGGATTAAAGTTGCAAATATCAAAGATAAGGGATATTGCTGGTACTGATTCATATGGAACTAATGTTTACGGATTAGTAAAAGCTGCTGAAACATTAGGTTATACAGCAAAAGCTATAAAAGGGACAAGAGAAAACTTATTAATGAGTTTTCCATTACCAGCAATAGCCAATGTATTAACTGAGGATAATATCCAACATTACGTTGTTATTCATAAAATTAATAGTAAAAAAGTTATTATTGCTGATCCTGACAAAGGATTAAGAAAAATATCATTTGACGAGTTTGCAGGAATGTGGACTGGGTATTTGGTAGTGCTCACTCCAAGTGAAGCCTTTGAAAAGAAAAATGAAATGAATGGAACGCTAACTAGATTCTTTAAAATGTTAATACCTCAAAAGAGTTTATTCATTAATGTGTTTTTTATGAGCATTGTACTTACTATATTTGGAATTATAAGTTCATTTTATTTTAAATTCTTAATGGATGAAATTATCCCTTATGGGCTTGAGAAAACATGAATAGGTTACACTTAATTGAACAACTTTCTTAAGGAGTATGTTAGACTAAAAAAAACACGAAAGTAGGAAGTTAACATGACTCAAAAAAGAAGAAAGCGTAGAGCCTTTACAGAACAGTTTAAAAAGCAGATGGTGGATTTGATTCTATCAGGCAAACCACAAGGTGAAGTCATACGAGAGTATGATTTAACACCATCTAGGTGTATATGTTAGTTTAATAGTGGGCCAATCAATTGATTATTATCGGTTGAAAAATGGTCCACTATTTTTGATTGATAATAGCTCAGGAATGTATAATAGTTCTTGAGGTGATTGGAGTGTTAAAATTGATTGATTTATATACGATAATAAATCTTAAAAGAAAAGGCAAATCAAATAGAGAAATAGCAAGAGAATGTGGGTGGGATAGAAAGACTGTAAATAAGTATTGGAATCACTACAACTCCAAGGTAACTGAATTAGGAGAAGAAAATGTTGATATCAAGCTAACGCAAGAAGAAATGTTGGAGGTGAAGTATAATTCAGCCAACAGAAGTTACAGAAAATACAATGAGGAAATGGATCAATTATTAGAACAGATACTAGACAATGAGAAAGCAAAACTAAAAGAATTAGGATGAAAAAAGCAGCAATTAACAAATGTACAGATTCATGAGATGATTGTATCAGCAGGACATAAAATAGGGATGACAACAATAACGGAAAAGGTAAGAGAAAAAAGGAAAAGACACAGAGAATGCATCATTAGACAACACTATGAGTATGGACAACGATTGGAGTATGACTTTGGAGAAATCAAATTAGACATCCAAGGAAAAAGAGAAAAATATCATATCGCAGTACTATCGTCACCAAAATCAAATTTTAGATGGGCATATTTATACAAAAACCAAAAGAAAGATGTGTTTCTAGATTCTCAAGTAAAATTCTTCGATATGGTTGGAGGCGTATACGAAGAAGTGGTATACGACAACATGAGGAATGTCGTTAAGAAGTTTATTGGAAAACATGAAAAAGAACTAAATGAAGATTTAATCAAACTATCAATATACTATGACTTTGAAATCAATGTAACAAATTGTTTTAAAGGTAATGAAAAGGGACATGTAGAAGGTGCCGTTAAATTCATCCGAAACAAGGCATGCTCAATGAAGTATAAATTCAACAGTTATGAGGAAGCAAGAGACTACCTACAAGAGCGATTAGCGGTGATTAATCATTGAGGAAGAGAAAGAGTATTTAAGGCCTCTAAAACCAAGTTTGAGGCTATCAGAAGTAACTGAATGTAAAATCAACAAGTATTCACTCGCAACAATTGAAAACAACTATTACTCTGTACCTGAATACTTAGTAGGAGAAACAGTGAAAGCAAGAATCTATTTTGATACGATATCTTTATATATAAACAATGAATTCGTTTGTGAGCATAAAAAAGTAGATGGGTTTAAAACGTTTCAAATAGATATAATGCACTACTTAACCACATTTCTAAAGAAACCAGGGGCACTTAGGAATTCTCACGCTCTTAAGGATCGTCCCGAATTAAAACACATCTACGATACATATTATAAGACAAAACCAAGAGAATTTATAGAACTATTACAAACAAATAAAAATGTAGCCATAGTTGACTTAGTAACGTTATTACAAGAGTCAAAAGAGACACATATCGAAAAACAATTATTAAACCATTACGAAGAAACGAAGCTAGAAAAAGCAACACGAAATCAGATATATAATTATTCGAAACTAATCAGTTAGAGGAGCGGCTTAAATGAATATAGAAAAATACGCATATGAATTAAAACTATCTTACTTAAAGAGCCATAGCGATATGCTTATTTCAGAAGCAAATCACAAGAAACCAACATATAAAGAATTTATAATAAACTACTTAGAATTAAACTAGCTCAGCGAAAAACTAATGGAATCAGGCGAAAAATGCGAAATGCGAAATTCCCATACAAGAAATATCTAAGTGATTTTGATTTAGACAAATACAGCAATGATTTACAGTTTCAAATGAAAAATCTCTACGATTTAAGTTTTATTAAAAAAGCTCTGTTCAATCAAAGTACTGATATTACAAGTATGGAAGCGTAATATCAACTGGAAACGGTGTGGAGTGGATTTCGCAAATAAGGAAATCCACAATCTCTTGAATCGAGTAATTCATGACT
>Ga0306906_1000420_pt1 | contig 16528 bp, 14 predicted proteins | sample AntRauTorcE11897_FD_190405 | JGI IMG/M metagenome (GOLD analysis project Ga0306906, IMG submission 190405) | Saline lake microbial communities from Rauer Islands, Antarctica - Metagenome Torckler E11 #897 (v2) (version 2) | ecosystem: Environmental > Aquatic > Non-marine Saline and Alkaline >...
AGATTCTGCCATTTTTGAACAACCCTCTCTTAACTTATTAAAAGCTGAACCATTAACTGTTGACGAGTATAGGGTCTGCCCATCTTTTTTAAAGGTTAAGGTGAATGATACTTCGAATTGAGAATTCAATGAAGTCTTAAATGCACCTGTGTTGTGTGAAATAGATGCATTTTCATCTAACATTTCTACAGCAATTAAAAGGTCATATTTGTCCATATTTGCTGTTTCGGAAGGAGGGGATTTCAAAATATTAACTGATTGAATAGCTGATGAAAGCCCATTATTAATGGCTGTAATATAGCTATTACCTATACTAACTTTAGGATCTTTCCACCATACGTTACATTCTGAAGCAGCAGTCACCTTAATTTTTTTATTCGTAAGTTCATTTGGTATATAAACAGCCGTTTTTAAAGGTAATTTATTTTGAAACTTAGTCGATGTGTGAATGCTTTCTGAAGATAATTTTGCAGTTGATGAACAAGCCGCAATAGAAAATGAAAATGAGATTATTAAAAAGTAGGTAAAAGATTTTGCTTTCATATAAAATTTAATTTAGTGGATTTTGCTTGAACCAATTAACGTTATTGTGTTTGAAGTACTTATTAGCTTTCATTTCGGCCTATCAAAAGGAAATTGCTGCCTGGTCCACCACTTAGAAGTAGAATATTCATTTTTATAATCAGTTATTGAACAGATTAATCTAGAATTAAGAGCACTTAAATAAAGTGGTAAAGATTGAATATTTGAATCTAAAGGTCCAAAACCAAATAGATTTTCACCCCAAATAGCTTCATGAAATAGATTATTTCGTGTAGAATAAATTTGGTTTACCAACTCTTCTTTATTCGGCATTTCATATTTGTCAAGTAGAATATCAAATCTTTCTCTATGGCTTACATTTTTTTGGATAGAATTTAACTCTTTATGGAGATTGAATATTGCGTCAAAAACCATATACTGATGAGCGAATTTTTCCCATTTCCATTGTAAAGAGCGTGTTCGCGTAAACACATAAAGAATGTTTATATATTTCAGTTGATTTATTGGAGTTAAGTCGCACCACCAATCATATACAAATTCTAAAAAATGAAACAAAGCGCTATTCATAATAACTATGTCATTTGTGTATTTTATTGGTACTCTTGCATCAAATTTCCAATCTGCAAATTGAAGGCGGGTACCAAATAAATAAGCAAGTACATTAATAACTAACACATCATCTGAATTAGTTGTGTTTAAATCATTCGTTGGATTAGTAACAGTTATTTTATGCGAAGGTAAAAGTTTGAAAATTGATGCAGGTTTCTCTGACTTTTCAATTTTTTCAGCATTTTTATTTGTTATGGGATCAACTTTATAAGTAGCTTGTTGAGGAGGATAGAAAAAACCATCTCGATTTATATTTTCTTCTATCCAATTTAGCCGCTCCTGATGATCCGAAAGAGGTAAAATCTTTATCCCAAGAAAATCACCTTTTATTGGTTGTTGAAGAAAGCCAAATTCTCTATAACTATTATCTGTCATATTTAATAAAAGCTAAGGTTAGTTTAACTTTGGTATAACATACAGTTATACCAAATTTAGCTACACCAGTATCTAATCTCTTCTAAAAATTCAGTCATTGGTAATCTTTCAATAGCTTTTTTGCTAAACCCATCCTTAGTTTTTTTCTCGAATAAATCAGCATAAAAATAATTATATGCGTCCCAAATTGAAGACGGGCTTTCTATATCACTATATCCAGTCTTTTGGAACCAATTTCTCACTACATATACAAGTTCTTCAGGTTCACCCTTATGACATTCAGTATCAGAAAATGATAAATCAGATAGAGTTTTTTGCACACTATATTTTTCTTCTTCTAAAATTAAAAATGTTTTATTGTTAATTTTTTTATCAGTAGAAAACTCTCTACAGGCTAAATCAATAGCTAATTCGAAAGGCATATTAAATCTTGAATACTCATTCTCTTTTGTTGATTTACATCTAGAAAGGTCATGTATCCCATATTTAGTTTCTAAAATTAGCTCTATAATCTTCTCAAGACGAACTTCTCCTGAATCAAGGCGTTCGGAAGCAATACGAGGTTCGAAGCCAACCTTAATAATCGTAAAAAGAAGAGGTTTTAATAATTCGTTATACTTATCATCAAAGGGGCAATTGATAAATACATTTTTTTCGAATTTTTCTTTACTCAAGCTAAATTTTACTTATTTTTTATCCACTTTCGTATAGAGCCATCACGTTTATGTACTATTATTTCGGAAGATCGGATTAACTTTTTGGCACCCTTGACAGCTTCATTTTGAGTTTGGTATACTTTAGATGCTCTGCTTGTACCCTGCCGTTTGACAGCCCAGCCATCATCTCTTTTTATAACATGTGTTCTTGAACGACTCATAGTTTTAGAAGTATTTTAAACTTACTGATATAATGTAATAAGAATTTTGTTAACATGATCCTCTAAATTTGGCATAACAAGCGCGTCAACGCGGACACACCTCGCCGGTCATTGCCCAGCTCTTGGAGTTTTAATTTTAATTACTTTACTTGCTTTACATGAATCCTGCGTGTGCCGGTTACGCGCAGGGTCGTTATATCAACCATACTCCGGCAGCAATTTAAAGAAGGTTGCCGAGGTTTGGATACCGCGGTAAAAATCCTTGAGGGCAAATTTTTCATTCGGTGAATGGATGGCATCGCTGTTGAGGCCAAAGCCCATCAATATAGACTGCGCGCCCAGCACTTTTTCAAAATCGGCTACGATGGGAATGGAGCCCCCTTCGCGACTAAAAAGCGGCTCTTTACCATAGACTTCCTCAAAAGCTTTAGCTGCCGCATTCAGTCCGTAAAATGAAAGGTCGGTTTCCGCCGGATGCCCACCGTGATGTTCAGTAACTTCAATACTGACCGTATCGGGTGCGAGGGATTCCACATGTTTTTTAAAAAGGTGCGCAATTTTTTTGGGATCTTGGTCAGGCACCAGCCGCATGCTCACTTTGGCGCCGGCCTTGGAGGGCAGCACCGTTTTGGCGCCTTCTCCCTGGTAGCCGCTCCAAAGACCATTTACATCAAGCGTGGGCCGCGCGGTGGCGCGCTCGAGAGTAGAATATCCTTTTTCGCCGTTTAAATTCTTCAGGCCCAGGTTATTTTTATATTCTTCTTTGTCAAAGGGCAACTTTTGGTAAGCTTCGCGGTCTTCATCCGAGAGGGGGTTAACATCATCGTAAAACCCATCAATCTGAATAACCCCGTCTTCGTCTTTCAACTTTGCAATAATTTCGCAAAGTGCATTGGCCGGATTTTCAACCGCACCACCATACACACCGGAGTGCAGATCGCGGTTGGGGCCGGTCACTTCCATTTCCATATAGGCCAGTCCGCGCAGGCCGTAGGTTATAGAGGGCGTATTTTCAGCGAACATAGAGGTATCCGATATCAGCACCATGTCGCATTCCAGCAAATCCTTGTGTTCTTTGATGAACGGAACCAGGTGGGGTGATCCTATTTCTTCTTCGCCTTCAAGGATGAACTTTATATTCACGGGGAAATCAGTATCCGATTTTCGGTAGGCTTCCAGGGCTTTCAGGTGCGTAAACGACTGCCCTTTATCATCGCTGGCGCCGCGGGCGTAAATATCGCCATCGCGCACGGTGGGTTCAAAGGGCTCGGTTTCCCAAAGATCAAGCGGATCGGGGGGCTGCACATCATAGTGACCGTAAACGAGCACGGTTGGTTTAGTTTCATCGGTGATGAGTTCACCATACACAATGGGGTTTCCATCCGTTTCAAAGACCTCGGTGCGATCCAGTTCAAAGCCGTCCAGTTGGTTTTTTAAAAAGGAAGCCGCTTCGCGCACGTCGTCTTTATGGCTGGAATCGGTACTGACGCTGGGAATACGCAGCAGTTCAAAAAGCTCATCCTTAAATTTTTCCTTATTAGAATCGATGTACGCTGAAACTTGAGACATGTATTAAATTCTTTAGGTTCAAATGAAGAGCAAGAAGTAAAAAGCAAGAAGGATAATCTTGCTTCTCGCTTTGTTTTATAAAATCATGATTTCTTTGGTGGGAATCCACCCGTACTGTCCGTTGCTCATGCGGATATAGCTCCACCCTGACTGTTCATCGCTCGAGTTGTGATCTACGGTAAAGGTGTATCCCTCAAACGCCTGATTGATGAGCGTGCCCTGGATTTTTGGCTGCTCGAGAACGCGTGCTTCGTTGCTAATCATCACCGCTTTGCTGTATCGCTGCTGCCGATAATCCACAAAAAAGCCCAGTAAAATAATCAGTCCGCCTGCTATCGCTGCGGCTACGGCCGAGCGTTTCATGGTTTTTGAGGTGGGATAAAAAAACCAGCGTCCGAGTATTAAAAACAGTCCAAGATTTAATAAAATGAGTCCGATACCTATAATCAGCGTAACGCCGGGCCCATCACTCAGCCAGTTGATGGCTTTTTGCCAGGGCAGTTCGGGCAGTACCGCAGACTGACGACTAAAGCGCGTTTCAACATATTCAAGTGCTTTTGAGGCGCGTGATTGGGTTTCTTCAAAATGGCGCGATTTCAAAAAATAATATTTGGCTTTGCCCATTGAATCAAGCCGCATGTAACTGAGCCCCATATTTAAAAACAGCCCCCCTGCGTAATGGCTGTTTGCTTCAAGCCGGTCGTACAGCTGAAGTGCCGCTCGGGTGCTGTCTTTTTCCAGCAGCGTATTGGCGCGGTCAAACAATTGCTGTGGATTTTGTTGCGCCAGGGCCGGGACGCCCGACCACGCACAGAGCAAAAGAATGACTATTAATTTTCCTTTTTTACGCATAAAGTTCGATAATAAGGTTCAGTATCATAACCTGTTTTACGATTAACTATTAAATCAACCTGTCAGAGTCTGTAAGACCTGACTGCGTTGGCTTCACACGCTGACAGGTTTCAGAAAAACCACCGAAACGCTGCCAGGTGGTGTTTTTACTTCAACCGCAAAATTCGTAATCATAGTTTAGAGTTCCTTTTTAAGTTTATCGATGATACTTTCAGCCAGGCCCACGTGCGATTTTAAATAATCCTGCGAAGCATCGGGGGCATAATTAATGGTGGCACATTTGTTAAGCAGCATGCGCACGTTTTTGATTAAATCCGGACTTACATCACGTTCTTCAAGGGCAGCCACATATTGCTCAATAGAAAGCCCGGCCTCGGGCAAACCCAGCTTATCACTGATAAAGCCGGTGAGTGCTTTTTGCAGCGCATTATAGGCTGCTTTGATATCTCCATTATGGGAATGAGACAGCGCTTCCTCCAGCCGGGCTTCCGCTTTTGCCGTTGCTTTTTTTGAACGAGCAAAAAACCGGTCCGATTGCATTTTCTCATGATGCGATTTTTGCCAATAGCCCACCGCCAATGCAACCGCAGGGACCAAAAGACCAACCCAGAACCACCAGTACTGGAGCGGAGATTGCTGATTCGGATTTACCCAGCTTGCGAGCCCGGTTACAGGTTGCAGCGAAAAAGACTCCGATTGCGTAGCATTGGTTGATGCGTTTGGATTTGCTTCAATCCTAATCGTCTTAGCCGGTAGCGTTTCGGTGACGTACGTATTGCTGCCGGTATTAAAATAAGCCAGCTTCGCCCCGGGGATGGTTAAGGTGCCGGGCGTCCGCGCCACGATAATATCAGTAAAGGTTTTGGTGCCACTTATTTGCTGGTTTTGGCGGTTGATGGTAGCATTTTCTTCCGGTTCGTACACCTCCACATTATCAGGAAAATTGTACTCCGGCTTATTGATGAGCGTAATATTGCCCGTTCCCGAGATGCGGGTCTGCACTTCAATGGATTCTCCGGCTTTAGCGGCTGATGTCTTAATTTGGCGGCTTACGTCAAATGAACCCACAGCACCCAGATAATCAGCCGAGGTGTTATTCTCAGGGAGAGACTGAACATTTACGGTAACCGCGGGAGATTGTAATTCAACATTGCGCTGATTGCTGCCAAAACCCCCAAAAAAACTGCTGAACGGATCATCACGCCGTGATGATGAGCGCACCGATACCTGCACTTCATACGGGCTGATGGTAAGTTTGCCTGATTTTGTAGGGAATAAAGCAAACTGAAGTAATTTGGCCGTGCGAAAGCGAACACCGTTTATAATGGTTGATTGTACCTGCGGGCGCTGGTCTTTGGCCAGTTCCTCTTTCCAAAAACCCTCAGCTTTCCAGCCCGGTATCGGTTGAAAGGAGCGAACCTCCAGCCCCTCTCTAAAATAGAGCACCACATTGGCCAAAATTTGTTGGCCGGTAGTGGGTCGGGCATCAGAAATATTGAGCCGTAAAAAGATATCCGGCTGCTGGCTATTGTCCTCGGCGTCTGTATTATTTCGGTCAATAACTTCTATGGTGATGGCATCCGTTTTACGTTCATTGCCATCAACCTGAATGGGAATAGCCGGAATTTTATATTTTCCGGGTTTATCAGCTGTTAGGAAATAGGTATAGGTGTACGATGCGGTGGTAACCCCGTTGGAATATTGAACATTGCGGGAGGTGGAAGGGGTATTGCTCAATAGCTGGAAGGCCTGAAAATCGGGAAGGTTGGGCCGGCTTATATCATTAAAATTGCCGCCAATGGTGATGTCCAGTTGCAGCCGTTCTCCGGTAAAAATAGTACTTTCCGAAACGGTGGCTTCAACGGAGGGAGGGTCTTGCGCCGATCCATTGGAATAAATACCTAACGTTCCCAGAAACAGGAAAAAAGCAATGTACAGCGGTTTACCAGTCCTTCTCATGCGTTTTATTACCCGACTCTGTTTTCTGTTTTTTGAACTGTTTCAATAATTTCTTTTCCTGTTGTTCCAGCGCCTTCAGGATTTTTTCAGCCTCTGCTTTACTTATTTTGGTGGGCTGGGGCTGCTTTTTTTGCTGTTTATTTTCTTTCTGCTGCTCTTGCTCGGTTGGATTTTGCTGGTTTTTATTCTGCTTTTTCTCACCCTTCTTTTGCTGGTCTTTATTCTTCTGGTTTTTGTCTTGCTTATCTTTCTTTTTTTGATCTTTTTTCTGCTTATCGTTCTTTTTGTCGTTTTTATTTTTTTTCTGCTGCTGTTGCTTTTTCTGTTGTTTGGCCAGCTCGTAATTATGCTTTGCATCCACATCGCCGGCCTGGGCCCGCATGGCATTCTTATAATATTCGATGGCGCGATCCCACTTTTTCTGGTTTGAAAACACATTCCCAATGTTATAATTGGCTTTCGCCTGTTCTTTGGGATCTTTAATCATCTGTTTGTACTGCTCAAAGTACCGCACAGCTTCATCGGCCGCTCCGCTTTTGGCCAGCGCGTTACCAAGATTATAATACAATTTGGCATTTTGGGGCTGGTCTTTAATCGCTTTTTTATAGAGCGTAATGGCTTCCTCGTAATTCCCATTTTCGTAGGCCTGATTGGCTTTTCGGGCATCTTCAACCGAAGCACCCACAAGAAATAAAGCAAGCAGCAATGGAAGTATGTATTTCATATAAACACCTATTGTTAAAAACTCAAAAGCTATTTCACCAAGTTGCTCGAAGAAGATACGACGTTACACAAAAAGTCTTCGTGAATCTTTGTAGTACCTTTGCGCAGCTTTGTGCAATAATCTTGCGTTCCTCAAACCTAACGATTGAGCCATTTATTAATTGTGAAAAACTATTCAACCTTTTCACCGATAGCCAACGTTTCTTCATCCATTTTTATATTGGTAAACACGTTCGATACATCATCGTTGTCATCAAAAGCAGCCATCAGTTTGAAATTTGATTCGGCCGTTGTTTCATCCACTTTAACCTCCGTTGAGGGAATGCGCACCAGCTCGGCCGACTCAATTTCGTAGTCCGCCTTTTCAAGATTGTCGCGTACATCGTACATTTCTTCGCGGGCCGTGGTGACGGCAAAAAAATCATTGCCCGTTTCAATATCTTCGGCGCCGGCGTCAATAGCTTCAAGCATAAAGGCATCTTCATCCTGTTCGGCAATGGGGATGCGAATCATCCCTTTTTGTTCAAATAAATAACCCACAGAACCGTCGGTGCCCAGATTGCCACTGTGACTGGAAAATATGTGGCGAATTTCGCCAACCGTACGGTTATAATTGTTGGTGGTCACTTCAATAAAGTATGCTATGCCGCCGGGGCCATACCCCTCGTAGGTGGCATCTTCGTATTGCCCTTCGCCTTCATCAAGCTCACCGCTGCCTTTCTTAATGGCGCGCTCAATGTTATCCTTAGGTACATTGTCGCTTTTAGCATTGTCAATGGCTGTATCAAGCCGCGGGTTCATTTCCGGATCACCACCACCCTCACGTGCTGCTACGGTAATTTCACGCAGATGCTTGTTGAATATCTTGGCCCGTTTTTTATCTTCTTTGGCCTTTTTATGCTTTATGTTTGACCACTTGGAATGTCCTGCCATAGAACGAATTTGTTTTAATAAAAGACTGAAAATTCAAAAAAAATACCTTGTAGAGCGAGATTCATCTCGCTTAGCAGTAATATTAGGGATGAATTCCGAGTTACATTTCTTAATTAAAAATTATCACCTGTTAAATATAATAGTTAGCATGCATTGCACCTAATGTTACCGATCGGGAATTTTAAACGTAATAATTTTGTGATTAGACTATTCTATTATAAACTACAACGGTTCAAAAACAAAAATTAACGCTAAATACACACCATGAATATTGGAATTGTTTGTTATCCCACCTTTGGCGGAAGCGGGGTGGTTGCGACGGAATTGGCCAAAGGATTGGCACAACGCGATCATGAAGTTCACATTCTAAGTTATGCCAAGCCGGCCCGGCTCGATACTTTTCAAACTAATATTGCCTACCACGAGGTCAATCTTAATTCGTATCCGCTGTTTGAGTATCCGCCCTATGATCTGGCGCTGGCAAACCAAATGGCCGGGCTCATTGATTACGAAGGCATCGATATATTGCACGTACATTACGCCATTCCGCATGCTACCAGCGCCTATCTCGCGAAACAAATTTTGGGTGAAAAAGCCGCTCATGTGCCTATTATCACCACGCTGCACGGCACAGATATTACGCTGGTGGGCAGCGATCCGAGCTATAAATCGGTGGTCGATTTTTCTATCAACCAGAGTGACGGCGTAACAGCAGTATCTGACTATCTGCGCGATGAGACGTACCGCCGGTTTGATATCAAAAAAGATATTGAGGTGATTCCCAATTTTATTGATTTAGATCGTTTTCAACGCACCAACAAAGAGCATTTTCGAAAAGCCATCAGTCCAGAGGATGAAAAGATAATTGTACACGTTTCTAATTTTCGGGAGGTTAAACGCGTACCCGATGTGGTGTCGGTTTTTGATTATGTGCTGAAGCATGATATCAAAGCCAAGCTATTGTTGGTGGGTGATGGTCCCGACCGCAAGCGGGCGGAGCAGCGTTGCCGGGAACTGGGGATCTGCGATCAGGTTCGCTTTTTGGGCAAACAGGACCAAGTGGAAGAGGTGCTTTCGGTGGCCGATTTATTTGTCATTCCATCCGGATCAGAAACCTTTGGCCTGGCCGCGCTCGAAGCCATGGGATGCGGGGTACCGGTGATCAGTTCAAACATTGGCGGACTGCCCGAGGTGAATATCCACGGGGAAACCGGATATCTTTGTGATTTGGGCGACACCGATGCCATGGGGGAATACGCTGTTGAAATATTAGGCAATCCTGAAAAACATAAGGCCATGTCTGAAAAGGCCCGCAAACATGCCGAAAAATATGAGCTCAATGATATTGTAAGCCGGTATGAAACCTATTATAAAACGGTGGCAGAAAAACTGTCTTCAGCTCAATCCGACTAATGTTTTCAATTTAAACGCAATGGTGTTCGGGGGTTACACATTTTAAGAATTTCTTCCATTCATACCCTCTCTGATTTTTATAAAGCGTTGCTATTTGTAATGGCCGGCGCGGTGATGATTAGTTTCTCCAGCGTATTTGTAGAATGGGCGAATGTGGGGCCTTCAGTATCGGCATTTTACCGCATGTTTTTCGGTGGAGCGATTTTGCTTATCATTGCTTTGTACAGAAAACAGCAGCTGTGGAAGAATAAAACTACGTTTTGGTTTGCTGTGGCCTGCGGCCTTTTATTTGCCGTTGATCTTATCTTCTGGCACCGCAGTATTTTATTTATCGGGCCTGGTCTGGCTACGCTGATGGGTAATTTCCAGGTATTTTTTCTTACACTGGCCGGCGTATTATTTATGAACGAGCGGTTTGGTTGGCGTCTTGGCGTTTCTATTCCCTTAGCTATTTTAGGATTGTATTTAATTGTGGGTATCGACTGGGGGCAGGCCGGTGATGATTTTAGAGCCGGAGTGTGGCTAGGCCTGGCAACGGCCGTTTCTTATGCGGCTTACCTGCTTGTTTTGCAGCGTTCTCAGCGCCAAACCGTCAAGCTTGGGCTGATTCCAAATATAGCGGTAATTAGCCTGGTGGGGGCTCTCGTTTTGGGAGTCGCCGTGCTGGCAGCCGGTAATGAATCATTTGTGATACCGGATGTGCAGAGCTGGCTGTCGCTGGTGGGGCTGGGCGTTATGGGACAGGTGCTGGGCTGGGTGCTTATCAGCAAAGGGCTGCCCGATTTGAACGCCTCGGTGGCGGGACTGGTACTACTGGTACAGCCCGCGCTGGCCTTTGTGTGGGATATACTGTTTTTCGCGCGCCCTACCACTTCAGTTGAAATTGCCGGAGCATTTATTGCGCTTGGTGCAATTTACTTGGGGTCGGTAAGCGGAAAGAAAGGATAAACTTTTGACGCATAAATTTACAGAACGATTAAACGAACCGCACTGCGATAATTCATTGCTTGAGGTGGACAGATCAACTATTTGCTAACTGCTGCATCCGTTCTTTTAGCTTATGGGAAGCGTTTACATACCCGCCTTTGCTTCCATCAACAAAGTGGATGTGTTCGTGCTGATACTGAAAAACCATACAGGTTATCACGGCTGAATCGGTGATGTGCAACCCATAGGCTAACGTTCCCTGCTCAAATCTGTTTTCAAGAAATTGTTCCAACTCAAGGCGCTGTTCCCGGTTCCCGCTGATGACAATACGCAGCATATTATCAAATTTGCGATGGTCAGAATTAACAACCATATCTGTTTTATATCGGCTCCAGTCGGTTTGCGAGCTTTCATATCCAACAAACATAAATAGTTTGCCCAGCACGATCTTTAATTGCGTAACAAGCAGGTATTTCACGCGCTTCCAAGCACTCTTGCCAAAAGTACGGAGACGCGCCTCGGCCATTAGGTCCGACCAGGAAGTATGCATATTAAGCTGATTGGCTGCAATGGGATTAGTCATATTATCAAAACCAAATATATCACGCAGCTGCTGCAGGGTGTCCAGATAAGTTGAATCATCATCCGGCGAATCCGGGTTTTTACTAACCAGCAGGGTGATGACTTCTTTATTGGGAATGCTCACTTCTTCCCAGCGGCATTCCAACCCGGAAAAATTTGCCAATGCCTCATCGTCTTCGCTTGCCGGTACAAAAAAACGTTCGTTATCAGCGTCTTTAAGTACTTGTTCCACAAACCGAATACCATTGCCGGTAAACAGCGCCTGCGTATAATGATCGGAAACCCGAAATTTGGCAATCTTTATTTCTTTGTTCTGTTCATAAATATGCGAGACGGGAATGAGCGCCGTACGCAAATCAAAATCATAGGCATCGCGGGCAATTTTTCGGCATGATGCCAGCACCTTGTGGGCCGAATCGTATAACTCAGGCGGAATGCCCATGGTGGCGCCATCACCACCAAATACAAAAGGAACCGTATCTTGATTCACGAAATTTAATATCCCCGCGATGGATGCAGCCCCGATTATGTTTACACTTTTGTATGCTCCATTTTCGATAGCTTGGGTGGAATTGGTAATATCGGAAACGGCCATATACCAGTCGCCGGGCAACGGTTGATAGTGGCTGTTGTCGGAAGCTTCAAAGAAATGATCCAGCGTGGGAAGCTGCTCGTAAAAATTTTTTTGTGATGATTGATCCATTTTTAAAATGTCATTGATATTTAAAATCCTCAAGCCATTAGACCCGAGGATAACATACGAAAGAACAAGCGGGGTGGTTTAAGGTTAATCTTCGTCTGCTGAGGATAGCTATGCATCACACTTTTTGCAAGCCTATGTCCCTGAGAAACGTATTTTATTCCGGAGCAGAGCGCCGGAATAAGTAAAAACTCCTTCCTATTTTCTGTACCACTTAGTCAGCGGCCCGCATTTGTTTCCATTTTATGTACGGAGCGGTTTTTCTGTTTTGGTAGCCATGAATGCTAATTGCTATCAATAATGTTAATGCCGTTGCTACTGATACCCAACATACAGATGGATATTCAACGCTGTTTGCCATGGCTATAGCAATAAGGGCCCAAATTCCCACCAGCGCAAATTCTCGCATATTGCGCGACCAAATCATAAGCAGGTTGATTGATCCGGCCGCCAGTATCATAATGATGGCCCAGGTAGCATCAGCCAATCCCAAGCCGTTCCATCCTATTTTAGTTAACCATGCAGAAATATTAGCGATCACTGCTACGGTTACCCAGCCTGCATAGATACAGAATGGCCACCATAGGAGTATAATTTTTGGAAAGGGAGCATCCCAGCGCTCCATATTTGTATTAAGCACAATTTTGACCAGCGAAATAAGTAGTAGTGTTATTAAAAGCACCGATAAGCCCGTAAAATCGTACACCCAGGCTACAATCCATGCGCAATTGGCAAAACAACTTAAAACAAACCACCATCCAATTTTGAGGACGAAATCATCATTCTTGATTGATTTAAAAAGATCGCGTCCCTGATAAATCACAAAACCTGTCAGTAGCAGATAAATCAGTCCCCAAATAGAAAAAGCATACGATGCAGGAGTAAAAACCGCCTCGTATTTTGCGGATATTTCACCCACCGTGGTGCCGTTTAGCAGCCCGGCACTGGCGTAATAATTGATAAAAATAGTAATGGCAAGCGCAATGGCGTTGGCAATTTGAAGCGTCTTTTTCATGATTGATTAGGTTAAAATCTGAATAAAAAAACCTGTCAGGTTTTGAAAACCTGACAGGTTTAGTAAAATTAAAATAAAGAGCGATTATACAAATCGCTCTACAAACGTTAGGTCACGCCGCCAGTACTTTTGAGACTTCCTCAGCGGCCTCTTTGAGCAGTACAGCCGAAATCACATTAAGATCACTGTTGTCGATAATCTCTTTCGCTTCCTCGGCGTTGGTGCCCTGCAAGCGCACAATAATCGGTACATTTTCGACCTTTTTGGCAATCTCGGGATCTTTCACCGCTTCGATTACGCCATTAGCCACGCGGTCGCAGCGAACAATACCGCCAAAAATATTAATCAGAATAGCCTGTACATTTTGGTCTTCCAGGATGATGCGGAAACCATTTTTCACCGTTTCTACATTGGCGCTTCCACCCACATCCAGAAAGTTGGCCGGCTCGCCGCCGGAAAGTTTAATAATATCCATAGTAGCCATGGCCAGCCCCGCACCGTTGACCATGCAGCCTACGTTGCCGTCGAGCTTAATGTAGTTCAAGCCAAATTCGGAGGCTTCGAGCTCTACCGGGTTTTCTTCCGATTCATCCCGCAGTTCAGCAATATCATCATGCCGGAACAGGGCGTTATCGTCAAATGTCATTTTTGCATCCACCGCATACACATCGCCGCCCGGTGTTAGTACCAACGGGTTGATTTCAACCAGGCTGGCATCGGTATTTTGGTAGCATTCATATAGTTTCATGATGAGCTTGACGCACTGCTTAAAAGCATCGCCTTCAATGCCCAACTCGTAGGCCAGGTGACGGGCCTGATTATGCTGCAAGTCCATGCCCGGTTCTACCCATTCTTTCACAATTTTGTCGGGTGATTCTTCGGCCACCTGTTCAATATCCATACCGCCTTCGGTGGAGACCATAAGTACATTTTTACTCTTGGCGCGATCAAGCAAAATACCAAGGTAAAATTCCTCTTCAATATCAACGCCGTCGGTTACATACACTTTTTGCACCTTTTGACCTTCATCGCCGGTCTGTTTGGTCACCAGTACATCACCCAATAGTGATTCGGCCGCATCGCGCACTTCATCAATGGTATTACACAAATGTACGCCGCTGGCACCGCTGTTTTTTGTTTCGCCCTTTCCACGTCCGCCGGCATGGATTTGTGCTTTCACCACAAAGAGGGTAGAACCGTTTTCTTTCATGTTTTCGGCGGCATTAACGGCTTCATCAACCGTGTCGGCAGCAGCCCCGACGGGTACTGCTACGCCGTGATCATCTAAAATTTTCTTGGCCTGATATTCATGAATTTTCATAATGGAATGCTAAAGTTTAGCTCATAATTTGTTGAAGCGTGAATATACAAAATGCGAGGGAGTAATTTTAGCATCAACAAAATTTGATTTCCATTTCAACTGCATTTAAAAAATGATTCTTGTGGTCGTCATAAAAATCATAATTAGTTATTACACTTTTAATTGAGTAACCGCTTGTTCTGGAGTATCAGGCTGGTGATGCTGCAGTATGTATTTTGGTAAGGAATCCTATTTTTTTAAATCCTCGTCCTTAAATATAATATAGTAGGTGAGAGTGAGGCCGCCCAGGGCCGAAAGCAGGAAAAATATCATAGCCAGGCCGGGATAGCCAAACAGGGTAAACTCCGTAGGTACGCTCATAAGCATGGCGGCTCCGATAATCATGGCGGCAATAATGAGGCCCAAGGTAATGCGGTTAGCTACTTTTTGAAACCCATCGGTAAGCCGTTTTTCGTCGAGGGCATCAATTTTGAGGGTGTATTCATTGTTGGCCAGTTGTTCGGTGAATTTATTCAGGCGCTGGGGCAGGGCTTCAGCCAGTTTCTTGGATTCAAGCACCGTGGTGATAAAATTCTGCGGCTTAATTTCACCCATCATTTTTGACTGCATCAATTCTTGAATGTGTCGATTGATGGCATCACGCACGCTAAAATCCGGAGCCAGCACCGCAATAATCTGGTCAAGGTTAAGCAGCACTTTGCCTAAAATATTAATCTCCACCGGCACCTTGATGCCATTTTGTACGGCGGATTGATTCATCTGAATGAGCAGGCGTCCGGTGTGCATATCGCCGGCGCTGGTATTTTGGCTCTGCATCACCAACTGGTTGATGGATTTACGAAAGGCCGGCAGGTCATGCGGTTCGTGTAATTGACCCATTTCGATTAAAATTTCGGCTGCCTCTTCTCCGTTATCATCACCCAGCGCTGCCATCAATTGCAGCAGGTAATCCTGGTTTGTTGCTGAAATCTGCGCGACCATTCCAAGATCAAGCAGCGCAATTTCATAGTCATCGGTAAAGTGAATATTACCCGGATGCGGGTCGGCATGCACAAAACCATTTTCAATAACCTGTTTCAAGTAGGCCTTTACAAGATCGTCGGCAAGAGGGGTTGCGTTCAATTCTGTCAACTTAAGATCAGAAATATCAACCACTTTTTGCCCCTCGATAAATTCCATCGTAATAACATTGGGCGTGCAGTAATCCATTACCGGCTGTGGTACATGTAGCCTGCTGAAAGATTTTAAATTCTCATTGAGCCGAATTAGGTTTTGAACTTCCTGTTTATAATTGAGCTCATTGAGCAAAATACGGCGCAGATCTTCAATCACATCATCAAAAGCATATTTACGGGCCGTCTCGGAATGATCGGCCGCCCAGCCTGCCATGTCCTGCAGGGTGTTAAGGTCTTTGAGAAAATCTTCTTTGATGCCCGGACGCTGAATTTTGACGGCTACATCACCGCCCGAGCGCAAGGTGGCCTTGTGAACCTGCCCGATGGATGCGCTGGCCAACGGGTTTTTTTGAAAATCAGCGAACGCTTTTGAAATACGAGTACCCAGTTCTGATTCAATAATTTCCTGCACCTGCTCAAAAGGAATAGACGCTGCACTATCCTGCAACCCAGCTAATGCATCGAGGAATTGTTTGGGCAGCAGGTCGGGCCGGGTTGAAAGCAGCTGCCCCAACTTGACGTAGGTAGGCCCCATTTGCTCCAGATCGCTGACCAGTTCGTCGGGCGATTGCTCGTAAGAGCGAGCGTCACTCTTTGAGCCATCATTAAACGCGGCAGAAGCAGCATCATCAAAAAGTGAGCTATTCCAGTATTTAATCATGAACCCGATAAATTTACGGTATTGCTTTATTTTATCAGTTGTCTTGGCCATATAATTAAATTTTTAGAAGCGACGGATTGAGGTAGCCTATGAACAGTTTCGCTTTACGAGATTATAATTTGGTACGATAGCTAAATTAACTAAACAACAAAAATAGAATTGTGTTCCTATCGGGCAATGCCTAAATTTATAAAGATTTGCATAGATCATTTCAATCATTCGGGATTAGGATTTACTGTTGAAAAAAGCAAAAATCATGTCGGCCCAAGATTTGGATCGCACCTATAGGCGATT